>Ga0302279_10000770_pt1 | contig 47055 bp, 37 predicted proteins | sample III_Bog_N3_3_FD_194541 | JGI IMG/M metagenome (GOLD analysis project Ga0302279, IMG submission 194541) | Peat permafrost microbial communities from Stordalen Mire near Abisko, Sweden - III_Bog_N3_3 | ecosystem: Environmental > Terrestrial > Soil > Wetlands > Peat | place: Sweden: Abisko... | reverse complement strand
CGATGACCGAGCTAGCCCAGACGTTCGCGGCGGCGGCCGGACGCCCTGTGCAGTTCCAGCGCCAGCCGTTCGCCGAGCTCGAAGCGCGGAGCGCGGAGACGGCTGCCAGTTTTCAGCCTCATGCAGCCACCTGAAGGCCGATTTTTGCAGGGTCATGCAGCCACCGCATTTGCAGGCTGATGCGGCCACCAGCACGAGGGGCTGACCGAGTTTTTCAGGGTCATGCAGCCAGGTTTCGGACCCTTTTGCGGGGTCATGCCGCCAGGCAGCGGTCGAGCGACCGGCAGTGAGAGGGTTCCTTCCGATGACGGTGCTGGCCACCGTCGGAAGGAATTCATGTCCTACCGGGAGCTATCCATGATCGACGTAAAAGAGGTGCTTCGCCGCTGGGCGGCGAGGCACAGCACCAGGAAGATCGCGCGCGAGACGGGCACCGATCGCGGCACGGCGGCGCGCTACATCACGGTGGCCGAGCAGCTGTCGCTGCCACGCGATCGCGACCTGAGCGAGGCCGAGATCCACGAGGTCGCGCAACGCGTGCAGGCGCGACCGGTGGCCGATCCGAGCGCGGAGCGCAGGGCGGTTGCCGAGCACAAGCAGCACATCATCGACTGGCTGGCGAAGAAGAAGCCGCTGCGTCTGAGCAAGATCCACACGCTGCTCGTGCGTGATCACGGTCTCGTCGCGAGCTACGGCACGTTGCGTCGCTACGCGATGGAGGAGCTCGGCTGGCAGAAGAAGGAGCCAACGATCCTTCTCGAGGATCCACCCGCGGGCCAGGAGGCGCAGGTCGACTTCGGCAAGATGGGGATGATGCTCGACGTCGCAACGGGGCGTATGCGCGCTCTCTGGGCGCTCATCGTCACGCTTTCGTTCAGCCGCTACCAGTTCGTGTGGCCGACGTTCTTGCAGACGACCGAGACGGTGTGCGAGGGGCTCGACCGCGCCTGGTGGTTCTTCGGCGCGATGGCCAGGACGATCGTGCCCGACAACATGTCCTCGGTCATCAAGGAGCCGGACGCGCTCAATCCCACGCTCGTCGCGTCGTTCCTCGACTACGTGCAGGCGCGCGGCATCTTCGTCGACCCGGCGCGTGTGCGCTCGCCGAAGGACAAGCCTCGGGTCGAAAATCAGGTGGCCTACGTGCGGGAGAGCTGGTGCGATGGCGAGACCTTCACCGACCTCGACGACGCCCGGCGAAGCGCCGAGCACTGGTCGCGCGAGATCGCCGGGATGCGCGTGCACGGCACCACGCGGAAGGTGCCGCGAGAGGCGTTCGAGGAGGCGGAGAAGTCGACGATGCTCGCCGCCCCGACGGCGCCGTTCGACGTGCCGCTCTGGGCCGACCACGCCAAGGTACATCCCGATCACCACGTCCAGATTGCGCGAGCGCTCTACTCGGTGCCGACGCTCTATCGCAACAAGGAGGTCCGGGTACGCGCCGACAAGACCACGGTGAAGATCTACTTCGGCACAGACCTCATCAAACTCCACCCGCGCAAGCCGCCGGGTGGACGCTCGACCGACACCAACGACTACCCCGTCGGAAAGGCCACGTACGCGCTCCGCAGCGTCGACGGACTCGTCGCGAAGGCGAAGAGCAAGGGCACGCACGTCGGCATCTACGCCGAGCGCCTGCTCGGCGGTCCCTTGCCGTGGACGCGCATGCGGCAGGCATACGCGCTGCTGCGTCTCTGTGAGAAGTACGGCGACGGGCGTGTCGAGGCCGTCTGTCAGAGCGCGCTCGCGTTCGACGTCGTCGACGTCATGCGCATTACACGCATGGTCAAGAGGGCGGCGACGCCTGCGTCTCCGGCGCAGGGCGGCGCCAAGGTCGTGCAGCTGTCGCTGCCGCGCTTCGCTCGCCCCGAGAAACACTTCGAGACGCGTACGACCACGAAGAAGGAGGGGCTCTGATGTCCCTGCACTCCTCGAGCGTTCTCAACTCGGAGCTCGTCGTCGCGCTCAAGCGACTCAAGCTCGGTCGCATCGCAGACACGCTCCCTGAGCGACTCGTCCTGGCGGAGAAGCAGGAGATGACGTTCGACGATCTGCTCTTGCTCGTCCTCACCGACGAGATCGCACGGCGTGACAACACGGCCGCGGACCTGCGGGCCAGCGAGGCTCGCCTCGATCCGGCTATGCGCCTCGAAGCGTGGGACAAGACTTCGAAGGTGAGCTTCGACAAGCGGATGCTCGTCGAGTTGACGAGCCTGCGCTTCCTCGAAGCGCATCGCCACGTCGTGGTTCTCGGACCCGTTGGCGTCGGCAAGACCTTCGTCTCGCAGGCCCTCGGCCACATCGCCTGCCGTCACGGCTATCACGTGCGCTTTACACGCGCCGACGAGATGCTGCGCACGCTACGACAGAGCCGGCTCGACAACTCGCGCGATGCCGAGATGATCGCGCTCACCTCGGTCGACCTTCTCATCGTCGACGACTTCGCGCTCGAGCCGATGAGCAAGGAGGAGAGTCGCGACGTCTACCAGCTCTTTCTCGAACGCACCGGCAGAGGCTCGATGATCGTCACCAGTAATCGCGACACCGCCGAATGGCTCGCGATGTTCGACGACGTGCTGCTCGCCCAGAGCGCCGTCGACCGATTCAAGAACGCTGCTTACGACTTCGTCATGGAGGGGGAGTCGTACCGGCCCAGGCTCAAACCGAAGCTCGACCCCGAAGGTCCGCCGCCCCCCTCGCCCACGCAGAAGCCCCGAAGAGGGCCACGCCGGCGACGCTGAGGACCGACACCGGCCGGGCGCTTCTAACCCAGGCGCGTCCGGCCGAGTGGCTGCATGACTCTGCAAAACTCTTCCGAGCGGGTGCGCTGGGGAGCCCGAAGTTGTTGATCGACCCCGAACTCGATACGAGGCATCATCCAAGACGGTCGCTCGACCCGTTCCTCTGGCTGCATGACCCTGCAAATAGGGTGGCTGCATGGGGGTGCAAACTGGCACTGGACCGCGATCGAGAAGCTTGGGATCACGATACAGAGCGACGTGATCGGATCCAGAAGCCTCGGGATTCGCAGCGCTACTTGTTCAGCTCGATGACGGCCCGCGAGGCCTTGGGGTCGACGCTCTTCAGGTGGAAGTGAACCGCGTACGCGAAGACGTTGTTCGACCCCTCGTCGAGGTGCATCGTCTGCGTCATGTCGCCCACGCGAACCCGGAAGTCGACGCCGGAGCCAAACTCCACGTTGGTGATGGTGAGCTTGGTGCCCTTCAGGTGGTACTCGTTGCCCGGCGAGATGGCGGCCGGCGTGTCGAGCGTGAGCTCGGGCTGATCGGGTGCGGGGGACAGAAGCTCGCATCCGGCGAGGAGCACGACGGCGACCGGTAGCAGGAGACGCCAGGTAGGCACGACCCCACCATACAGCAGTGACCGCTACGCTCGCTTGCGACGGGTCACGGCGACGCCGGCCAACACGGTGAGACCGAACAGCAAGGCCAGGGGGCTCGTCGAGCCCTTGCCTGGCGTGCCGCTGACCGAGCACCCGACATCGGCCGTCGACTCCACGGTGCCGCCCTTGCCGTGCACGGTGACCGCGGGAGAGAAGCCATCGTACTGGGCCTCCACGCTCTCGGTCACGCTCGAGTCGTAGTTGTACGCGAAGAGATCCGTTGGGCCGCCGAAGGTCGCCGCCGACGTCGACACCCCGTTGATCTCCCAGTCGAAGGAGACGCCGTAGATGTCGTTCGCCTGGCCGTCGACCGCGTGGGCGTAGAGGAAGATCTGGTTGCCTTTGCTCGCGCCGGACTCGCTCTCGGCGTCCACCGACACGTTCGTGACGACGCTCGGGTCTACCGAGACGACGGCGAGCGCGCCCAGGGTGGCGCTCGCGGCCGCGAGCGTGACCGTCGCCGGTTGCGAGGCGGTGGTCGGCGTGGGTGCCCCCAGGATCTGGAGGAAGTCGCGCGACGCGGCGAAGGAGGTCGACACCGTCTGCACGGCCACGCCGCCCGTGGCCGTCGGCACGAGCACGTGGTTGCCATTGAGCTCCGTCGTACCCTGGTAGTAGCGAACGAGGAACGTCGCCTCGCCGCCGGCGATGACGCTCGCCTGCGTGACCTCCGCGTTGGCCTCCGACCCCGTGAGGAGGAGGCCCTGCGCGAACACCGCGGCCCGGTCCGGAACCGCCACGGTGACCTCGTGCGAGTCGAGGACGTTGCCGCTCCCGTCCTTCAAGGTGAGCGTCGAGGTGCCCGCCGCAACTGCAGTGATCTGCGCATCCAGGTCGCCCGCGTTACCAACCCCCGATGCGACGGTACCCAGGGTCACGGCGATCACGCTGGGATCGGAGCTCGTGAGCGTCCACCCGGACTGGTCGAGATTTCCCGCGTGCGACTGCGCCGTGATGTCGAACTGGGCCCCCGCGACGTACGGGTAATGGAGGTCGTCCTCGTGGGGGCCAAAGATGTCGAGGTCGAAGGAGTCCGCCATCGTGACCCTCTTGCCCTGGTTGCACCCGCCCGTGGCGAGCGAGGACAGGAGGGCGACAGCGAACAGGGGCAACGTGAGGGAGCGTGTCGAGAGCATGCCAAGCACAAATGCACGGGGTATGCCGCGGTCTTATTCCCACGGTTCGTCGGGTTTTCCGGGGTTCTCGCCCCCCCGTTGCCGCCCGGTCACGGCCCTAGGGCACGGGCGTCATGGGTCCAGGTTGCAACAGTGCCCCCCCGGACGCCATCTCCAGCACGGCGAGGCGCTACTTCTTGCGGTCGAACCGCGTCTCGGTCGCGATATCGACGCCCTCGATCCGACTCACGAGGACCATCTCGGTCTTCGTCAGCACCTTGATCTCGTAATCGATCGCGGGACCGAGCGCGCTGATCACCAGGTGGTCGCCGGTGAACACGAACGTGCCCTCGATCTCGTTGCCACCGAGCTTCCTGTACTTGCCATCCTGCGTGAGCACCCAGCTACCCGGCACGAGCGGCGCCTCGGCGCTGCCCACCTTGCCGTCGATCGTCGATTGCATGCTCCGGATCGCCCACTCACCGAGGACCATGGCCGGGTCCTTCGCCGCCGCTTTGGCCTTGGCATTGATGGGCTCCGGCGGGGTCGCCAGCACCTTTTCCGCCGCCTTGACCGTCTCGGGATCGGTGACGACCTGAGCGCTTGGTGCGGCCACGGGCTCGGGAGCCGGCACGGGCTTGGAGTTGCACGCCACGACGACAAGGAGAAGCGCTGCCAACGGCCATCGCATGCGCGCGAGCCTACCTCCCGGGTGACCTGCGCGCGATGCTGTTCGCGGCCCGACGATGCGCTCCTGCTGAGCCCCCGGACGCTGCATACCGGGTGGCGTTTTCCCGTGCTAATCTTGGGGCTCTTCGAAAGTGAGCGCCGGGATGAGCAGCCTGAAGAAGACGCTGATGAAGCAGGGCATGAAGCTGATGAGCGACCCGCGCGTCATGAAGATGATGCAGGACGAGCGCGTGATGAAGGCCGTCATGCAGGTCATGAGCATGCCCGGCAAGGTCCAGACGTTCACGCAGGAGAACGTGGAGAAGGTGGCCAAGGCCATGGCTCTCGCGACCGAGGACGAGGTCAAGGACCTGAAGCGGACCGTGCGCCGCCTCGAGGAGGAGGTCTCCCGCATGCAGCGTGATCGCGAGTCGGGCTCCACTCCGTCGAATCGCTCGTCCAACCGCGAGTAGGTCGTGTCGTCGCCGTTGCCGTGGCCGCGCGGATGGGTGCCGGAGGAGGACTTTCGCTCCTACGTCGCCGAGCGGACCTCGGAGGGCGCCTCGGAGGGCGAGCGTGACCTCGAGGCGCTCTTCCTCGCGTGCGCCTGCGTGCGCGGCGTGACGGATGCGATCCTGGCCTTCGAGCAGGAGTACGTAGTCGAGATTCGCCGCGCCGGGGGCCGCGCGCGGCTGACTCCGGACGGGATCGGCGAGCTAACCCAGATCCTCCGGCAGGAGCTGCTCGTCGGCCGGGAAGGCAAGAGGCCGAAGCTCGCGGAGTACGTAGGGCGCGGCGATCTCCGGGGGTGGCTGCGCGTCACCGCCATGCGCGCGGCGCTGAAGATGAAGGCGCGGGCCAGCGCCCAGCCGGCCGCCCCCTCGAACGAGGCACTCCTCGAGATACGCTCGTCGGGAGACGACCCCGAGCTGCTCTACATGAAGGAGCTCTACGGGGACGCCTTCCGCACCGCGTTCCGCGCGGCGGCCGGTCACCTCGAGCCGCGCGACAAGAACATCCTTCGTCAGCACTTCGTCGAGGGGATGACGATCGACGACCTCGGCGGGATCTACGGCGTCCATCGCGCCACCGCCGCGCGCTGGGTCCAGAGCGCGCGCGAGAAGCTGCTCGCCGCGACCCGCCGCGAGTTCGCGAGCCGGGCCCACGTGAGCCCGCGCGAGTGCGAGAGCGTGCTGCGCCTCGTCCAGAGCCGGTTCGACGTGACGCTCCGCCGCCTCCTCGCCTGACGGCACCGGGCGGGCAAAGCCTGCCGTCGCTCAGTCGGTGGTCTGGATCTGGAAGGCGGCTTCCTTCGATCGGATCTTCGACGCTGCCGGAAGCTCGGCGACGCTCCAGCCGCCTCCGAGGGCCTGGACGAGCTGCACCGCCGCGGCGAGCTCCGTTACCCGCAGCGTCACCTCGGTCTGTTCGTTCGTGAGGAGCGTGGTCTGGGCGGTGATGACGTCGAGGTAGGGATCTACGCCTGTCTGGTAGAGGGCCATCGCGATCTCGAGGTAGCGCCCCGCCGATCGCACTCCGGCCTCCTGCCGCTCGATCTGCTGCGAGACGACCCGCAGGGTCGCGAGCTCGTCCTCCACTTGCTGGAACGCCGTGAGCACCGTCTGCTTGTAGGCCGCCACGTCGGCCTTGTACGTCGCCTCGTACTGCGCGACCGTCGCGCGGCGCAGGCCTCCGTCGAAGATCGTCTCCGTGGCCGAAGCCCCCAGAGACCAGACGAGCGCCGGAACCGAGAACAGGTTCGCGAGGCTCGTCGACTGCAGCCCTCCGCTGCCGGTCAAGCTAACGGTCGGGTAGTACGCCGCCTTCGCGATGCCGATGGCCGCGTTCGCCTGCGCCATCGTCCTCTCGGCCGCGGCGATGTCCGGACGACGCTGAAGGAGCTCGGACGGGACGCCGATCGGGATCGCCGGCACCGGCGTCGACAGCACCTTCACCGGCAAGGAGAACTCAGACGCCGGCTTACCTACGAGGGTCGCTATCGCGTGCTCGTAGATGGCCCGGTTCCGCGCCACGCCGATGCCGGCCTCCTCGGCGTCGTAGAGCGTCACCTCGGCCTGAGCGACGGCCTGCTGGCTATCGATGCCCGTCACCACGAGCCATCGCGTGAGCTCGAGGGCATGTCGGTCGGCCTCGATCGTGCGGCCATAGACCTCCTGGAGGGCGTCCTGTCCTCGCAGCTCGAAGTAGTAGGCTGCCAGGTCCGCCTGCTCCGTGAGACGCTCGTTCTCCAGGTCCGCGGCGCTCACCTGCGCGGCGTACTCGTACTCGCGCACGGTGTTGCGGATGCGTCCCCAGAGATCGGGCTCCCACGAGACGTCCAGCGGCAGGGAGAAGAAGCTCGTAACATGGTAGCTCTGCGTCCCGATGGCGAGCCCGGTCGTGCCGACGCCCGTCGCGCCGGACCCGGTTGGTCCAACGGTCGTGGTCGTGCCGGTAGGTCCCCCGCCGAACGACCCGGAGGACGCGCTGCCGAGACCCGTCACGTTGTACGAAGGGGCGGCGCTGACCGTCGGGAAGTAGCCAGCGCGCGCTTCGTCGATCTGCGCTCGGGCGGCCATGAAGTTCTGGAAATACTGAGCGACGGTCTGGTTGTTGATGTCGAGCTGACTCTCGAGAGCGTCGAGCTCGGGCTCCCTGAAGATCTCCCACCACTTGCCCTTGAGAACGGCGTCCCCCGGCCGCGCGGGCTGCCAGGTGCCTGGAGGCGCCCTGGTGAACGCGCCCGGTGCGCCCTCCTTGAAGCCCGGCGGCGCAGGCATGCCCGGCGGATCGTATCGCGGTCCGACGTTGCACCCGCACAGGAGCGCGAGCGCCCCCGCCGCAGCAACGTCGCGGGCCCCGCGTCTCCGCGCACGGGCTGTGGACCTGCCCTCACCCTGCATGGCCGGGCTGCTCCGACGCCGGACCTGGGCCGCGCCCCGCGACCTCGCCTCTACCACGGCGCAGCCTCAGCCGAAGCCGGTCGAACGCCAGGTACACCACGGGCGTCGTGTAGAGCGTGAGCAGCTGACTGAGGAGTAGCCCTCCCACGATGCTGATGCCGAGCGGACGGCGCAGCTCGAAGCCCATGCCCGTTCCGAGGACGAGGGGCAGAGCCCCGAGCATGGCGGCCGTGGTGGTCATCATGATGGGACGGAAGCGGAGCATGCACGCCTCGAAGATGGAGTCGTACGTGCTCTTGCCCTCCTGCCGCTCTGCTTGAAGGGCAAAGTCGATCATCATGATGGCGTTCTTCTTGACGATGCCGATGAGGAGGACGATTCCGATGATCGAGACGATGTTCAAGTCTTCCTTGCAGAGCATCAATGCAAGCATCGCTCCCACGCTCGCCGAAGGAAGAGTCGAGATGATCGTGAGCGGGTGGACCAGGCTCTCGTAGAGGATCCCGAGGACGATGTAGACAGCGAGCAGTGCGGTGAGGACGAGCGCCGGCTCCGTTCCGAGAGACTGCTCGTACGCGAGGAGCGTGCCGGCGCAGAAGCCCACGAGCGACGACGGTGCACCGAGCCGCTTCTGGAGCTGATCGATGCTCAGCGTGGCGTCGCTGAGCGACACGTTGCCGGCGAGGTTGAAGGAGACGGTAACGGAAGGAAAGAGGCTCGTGTGGTTGACGGCGAGCGGCGTGGTTCCGGTCGCGCCCGTCGCCACCGCGCGGAGAGGTACCCTCATGTCGATGGGAGCGGCGGTCGGCGCGACGGCGCTCTGCCCTATGGCGCTCTGCGCGATGGCGCTCTGCGCGATGGCGCTCTGCAGGGGCGAGCTCGACGCATTAGCGCGTGTCACGCCGCCGGTACTGCTGCTGAAGTAGACGTTCTCGAGACCCCCAGGGTCCTGCGAGTACTCGGGCGCCACCTCGAGCACGACGTAGTATTGATTCTGCTGGGTGTAGATGATCGAGACCTCCGCCTGGCCGAAGGCATCGTAGAGCCCCGTATCGAGCGCCTGCGCCGTGAGCCCGAGCCGCGCCGCGGAGACCCGGTCGTAGGTCATGAGCTGATTGAGGCCCCCGTTCTGCTGGTCGGAGCTCACGTCGCGCAGCCCCGGAAGGCCCTTCATCCCCTTGAGGAGGAGCGGTCCCCACGTCGAGAGCTCCCGCGTGCTGTCGGCCTGGAGCGTGTACTGGTAGAGCGCGTTGCTGGCGCGCCCGCCGATGCGCAGATCCTGCACGGCCTGAAGGAAGGCCGACGCCACCGGCAGCCGATTGAGCTGCGGTCGCAGTCGGTCGATGATGTGCGCGGCGCTGACCTTGCGCTCCGCGAGGGGCTTCAGCGCCACGTAGAGGACACCCGTGTTGGTGGCGCCGCTCGTGCCCGTGAACCCGATGACGTTGGCGACCGCCGGGTCGCTCTTGATGACCCGCGAGACCTGCTGGAGCGAGTCGTTCATGGCTGCGAACGACGCGTCTTGCGGACCCTGGAGCGCTCCGGCGAGCGCACCCGTGTCCTCGGGCGGGAAGAACCCCTTCGGGATCTTCATAATGAGGACGAAGTTGAGCACCACGGTGAGAAAGAGCACGACGAGCGTGAGCGCAGGCCTGGCGAGCACCCAGTGGAGGCTCCTCCTGTAGAGGAAGAGCATGCTGTCGAACACCCGCTCGGTCGCGAGAAAGGCCCGGCCATGAGCACGCTCACGCTCGCTCTTGAGCAAGTAGGCGCACATCATCGGGGTCGTCGTGAGCGACACGACCATCGACACGACGATCGCCGTCGAGAGCGTGATCGCGAACTCGCGGAAGAGGCGTCCGACGATGCCCCCCATCATCAATATCGGGATGAACACGGCCACGAGCGACATGCTGATCGAGAGGACCGTGAATCCGATCTCCTCCGCGCCCTTGAGCGCAGCGGCCACCGGGTCCATGCCGCCCTCGATGTGGCGCGAGATGTTCTCCATCACGACGATGGCGTCGTCGACGACGAACCCCGTCGAGATCGTCATGGCCATCAGCGAGAGGTTGTCGATGCTGTAGCCGAGCAGGTACATGACCGCGAACGTGCCGATGAGCGACACGGGCACGGCGACGCCAGGAACGAGCGTGGCCCGGCCGTTGCGCAGGAACACGAAGACCACGACGATGACGAGCGCGATCGAGATGACGAGCGTCCTCTCGACGTCGTCCACGGACGCGCGAATGGTCGTGGTTCGGTCGAGCACGACCGTCATCTCGATGGCGCTCGGAATGGACGCCTGCACGAACGGGAGCTCTGCCGTGAGACGGTCCACCGTCTCGATGATGTTGGCCCCGGGCTGGCGGAAGACGATGATCGGGATGGCCCGCTTCCCGTTCAGGTACCCCGTCGTTCGTACGTTCTGGACGGAGTTCGTCACCTCCGCGACGTCCTCGACGCGAACGGCTGCGCCGTTCCGGTAGCCGATGACGAGAGGCTTGTAGTCGTCCGCCCTCGAGATCTGATCGTTGGCCAGGATGTCCCGCGTGACATCGGAGTCCGCAAGCTGTCCCTTGGGCAGGTCGGCGTTCTGGAGGTTCAGCACGTTCTGGACGTTCGCCAGCGTGAGCCCGAAGCTGGCGAGCTGGGTCGGATTCACGTCGACGCGAACTGAGGGCAGCGCGCCGCCTCCGACGATGACCTCCCCCACGCCCTGGATCTGGGAGAGCTTCTGGAGGACGACCGTAGAAGCCTCGTCGTAGAGCTTCGCCGGACCGTACTGGTCGGAGGTCAGGCACAAGATCATGATGGGCGAGTCGGATGGGTTGACCTTGCGGTAGGTCGGGTTCGACGGGAGGTTGGTCGGCAGGTAGGTGCGGGCTGCGTTGATGGCGGCCTCGACGTCCCGCGCGGCGCCGTCGATGTTCCGGCTCAGGTCGAACTGGATCGTGATGCCGGTGTTCCCGAGGCTGCTCGACGAGGTCATCTCGGTCACTCCGGCGATGTGGCCGAGCTGCCGCTCGAGCGGAGTGGCGACGGAGGAGGCCATGATCGCGGCGCTCGCTCCGGGCAGCGTCGCGGCGACGGCAATGGTGGGAAAGTCGACCTGCGGTAGCGGCGCCACCGGCAGCACCTCGAACGCGATCGCACCGGCGAAGGCCACGGCCACCGTGAGCAGCGTCGTTGCGACCGGCCGGCGGATGAAGAGCGCGGAGATGTTCACGAGGCGCCGCTCCCTTGTCCCCCTCCTTCGCTCCTCGCGCCCTCATGTCCCGCCGTCGCTGCGCGCTCGTCCGGGCGAGGCCTCTTCGCGAAGCGGTGGCCCAGGTTGTCGAAGAATATGTAGATGACGGGTGTGGTGTAGAGGGTGAGCGCCTGGCTCAAGAGGAGCCCCCCCACCATGGCGATGCCGAGCGGCCTGCGCAGCTCGGACCCGAAGCCCCTCCCGAGCGCCAGCGGTATGCCGGCAAGCAGGGCGGCCATCGTCGTCATGAGGATGGGACGGAAGCGCAGAAGGCACGCCTCGTAGATCGCGTCCGTCGCGCTCTTTCCGTGGTTGCGCTCCGCGTCGAGGGCGAAGTCGACCATCATGATCCCGTTCTTCTTCACGATGCCGATGAGAAGGACGATCCCGATGATCGCGACGACGTTCAGATCCTGGTGAAAGAGGATAAGGGCGAGGAAGGCGCCGACGCCCGCCGAGGGCAAGGTCGACAGGATCGTGAGGGGGTGGACGAAGCTCTCGTAGAGGACACCTAGGACGATGTAGACGGTGACGAGCGCCGCGAGGATGAGGAGCGGCTCGTTCGTGAGCGAGCTCGTGAAGGCGGCGGCGGTCCCCTGGAAGCCCGCCTGGAGGCTGCCCGGCGCGTGGAGCTCCCGCGCGGCGCCGTTGACGGCTCCGATGGCCTTGCCGAGGGAGGTCCCCGGCGCGAGGTTGAAGGAAGCTGTGATGGACGGAAATTGCCCCTGGTGCGTGATGACGAGCGGCTCGGTTGCCGTCTCGAAGTGGGAGAAGGCGCTGAGTGGCACCGCGTTGGCCATGATGGAGCTCGTCGGCCCCGCGGACGTGGCACCCTGGTTGGCCGTCGTCGCCACGCTCGGCGTGAGTGCGTTGATCGGTGGCGCGAGGGTCGCGGCCGACGGCGTGTAGAGCGCCGACGCGGTCAGCGCGTTCGATCCGGCGGCCGCAGACCCGGAGGCGGCGAACGAGGAGGCCGCCCCCGTGCCCGTCGCGCTCGCAGACGCGTTGGCCTGGATGTAGAGCTTGCTCAGCATGTCGGGGTCGGTCTGGAAGAACGGCTGGCTCTCGAGCACGACGTGGTACTGGTTCACCTGCGTGTACATCGTGTTGATCTGGCGCTGACCGAACGCGTCGTAGAGCGTGTTGTCGATCGTCGCGGGCGCGATGCCAAGGCGTGACGCCGTGACCCGGTCGATGACGAGCGACACGGCGAGCCCCCCCGGCTGCTGATCGGTCGCGATGTCTTCGAGCTCGGGCAGCTGGTGGAGGCGCGCGACGAAGCGGTCCGTCCACGTACGGAGCTCGGCGGCGTCAGCGTCCTCGAGCGTGTACTGGTACTGCGTGCGGCTGACCCGGTCGTCCACCGTGATGTTCTGGACGGGCTGCATGAACAGCTGGATGCCCTGGACGCGCTCGAGCCTCGACTCGAGCCTGCGTATGAGGTCGGACGCAGTGATCTTGCGCTCATCCAGTGGCTTCAGGTTGATCGACATCCGCCCGCTGTTGGTGGTGACGTTGGTGCCGTCGGCGCCGATGAACGACGAGAGGCTCGAAACGGCCGGGTCCTCCAAGAGGGCGCTCGCCAGCTCCTGTTGCTTGTCCGCCATGGCCTTGGAGCTGATCTGTGCCGGCGCCTGCGAGATGCCCTGGATGACGCCCGTGTCCTGGATGGGAAAGAAGCCCTTGGGAATGAGGACGTACAGAAATACCGTGAGCAGCAGCGTTGCCACCGCGACGAGCAGCGTGGGCGTCTGGTAGCGGAGGACGACCTTCAACGTCTGCCCGTAGAAGCCGATCATCCGCTCGAACGCGCGCTCCGAGTACCGGTAGAAGGGCTTCTGCCGGTCCTTCGGCGTGTGACGCAAGATGCGGGCGCTCATCATGGGCGTGAGCGTCAGCGAGACGACGGCCGACAGGACGATGGTCACCGCGAGCGTCACGGCGAACTCGCGGAAGAGCCGGCCAATGACGTCCCCCATGAAGAGGAGCGGGATGAGGACGGCGATGAGCGACACGGTGAGCGACAGGATCGTGAACCCGATCTGTCCGGCGCCCTTCAGCGCGGCTTCCATCGGAGAATCGCCCGCCTCGATGTAGCGGGAGATGTTCTCAATCATGACGATGGCGTCGTCCACCACGAAGCCCGTGGAGATGGTCAGCGCCATCATGGAGAGGTTGTCCAGGCTGTAGCCCAGGCCGTACATGGCCGCGAACGTCCCGATGAGCGAGAGCGGGACGGCGACGCTGGGAATGATCGTGGCGTAGACGCTCCGCAGAAAGAGGAAGATGACCAGGACGACCAGGCCGACCGTGAGCAGGAGCTCGAGCTCGACGTCGGAGATCGAGGCGTCGATCGATGTCGTGAGATCGGTGAGCGTCGTCAGGTGGATGCCGCTCGGCAGGGTGGCCTCGAGCTTCGGGATGAGCTTCTTGATGCTTTCGACGACGCGGATCGTGTTGGCTCCTGGCTGCCGCTGGACGTTGAGGATGACGGCCGGGGTCTTGTTCATCCATGCGGCCAGGTGTTCGTTCTCGACGCCGTCGACTATGCGCGCGACGTCGGTCAGCATCACCGGCGCGCCGTTGCGGTACGCGACGACGACCTGGCGGTAGTCGTCGCTCGTGACGAGCTGGTCGTTGGCGTCGATCTGGTAGTCCTGGCGAGGCCCGTCGAAATTTCCCTTTGCCGCGTTCACGCTCGCCTGGGTGAGGGCGGTCCGTACGTCTTCGAGGTTGATGCCGTAAGACGAGAGCGCCGCCGGGTTCGCCTGGATGCGCACCGCGGGCTTCTGACCGCCGCTGATGGACACGAGGCCGACGCCCTGGAGCTGAGATATCTTGGGCGCGAGGCGCGTGTCGACGAGGTCCTCCACCTGCGGCAGGGGCATCGAGGCCGAGGTGATGGCCAGCGTGAGGACGGGCGGATTGGCCGGGTTCGTCTTGCTGTAGATCGGGGGCGCCGGGAGGATCGACGGCAAGAGGCTCTGAGCCGCGTTGATCGCCGACTGGACTTCCTCCTCCGCGACGTCGAGCGGGAGGCTGAGGTTGAACTGGAGGACGATGACAGAGGTGCCTCCCGAGCTCGAGGAGGTCATCTGGCTCAGGCCCTGGAGCTCGCCGAACTGTCGTTCCAGCGCCGCCGTGACGGTCGTAGCCATCACAGTGGGGCTTGCCCCCGGGTAGAACGTCAGAACCTGAATTGTCGGGTAATCGACCTCCGGCAACGCCGAGACGGGCAGCTGCGTGTATCCGACGATTCCGGCCAGGAGGATCGCGGCCATGAGCAGCGCCGTCGCCACAGGCCGTAGGATGAAGAGCCGTGACGGGCTCACGGCTCGCTCGCGTGGGTCGCGTTCGAGTCGGTCTTGCTCACGACCGTGACCTCCGCGCCGTCGCGCAGCTTGTCAAAGCTGCTGTTGATGACGATCTCGCCGGGGTCGACCCCATCGACCTGGGTAGCCCCCCCTTCGCTGATACCTGGCTTCACGCTCCGGCGCTTCGCGAGGTTCGTGGCGAGCACGTAAACGAACGAGGATTTGCTGTCTTGCTGCACGGCAGAGGAGGGGATCGTCGTCACACCCCGCAGCGTGTTGACGAGGAGACGGGTGTTGACGAACTGATTGGGAAAGAGCGCGCCGCTCCCGTTGGCGAACGTCGCGCGCGCCTTCACGGTCCCGGTCGTCGTGTCGATCTGGTTGTCGAGCGTGAGGAGCACGCCGCTGGCGAGCTTCTTCTGACCCGTTCGATCGAACGCGTCGACGGCGAGCGCTGTCCCTTGGCTCATCCGGGGAGTGACGTCCCCGAGGCTATCTTGGGCGATAGTGAAGACCACCGTGATCGGGTCGAGCTGCGTGATGACCGCGAGCGTGACCGTCCCGGCGGATTGAACGACGTTGCCTGGGTCCACGAGGCGAAGCCCGACACGGCCGGCGATTGGAGCCGTGATGTGGCAGAAGCTCACCTGAACCTGGTCGTACTGGACCGTCCCTTCGTCGTTCTTCACGACGCCCTGGTCCTGAAGGACGAGCTTCTCCTGATCGTCGAGGATTTGCCTCGCAATGGCGTTTCGCGCCCACGCGTCACGGTAGCGTTGCAGGTCCATGCGCGCCTGGGCGAGCAGGTTCGTGTCTCGCTCGAGCAAGCCTTGCGCTTGCAGCAACGTCGCCGTGTACGGGCGCGAATCGATGTCGACGAGCGGGGCGCCCACGGCCACGTCCTGCCCCTCACGGTAGTGCACGGCGACGACGAGGCCTGTGACCTGGCTCGTGATCGACGCCGTGTAGACGGGGGTGACGGTCCCTATCGCATTGAGGTGGACGGCAACGTCGGCCTTCTTGGCCGGCGCCGTCGTCACCGTGACCGTGGTGGCGTGCGGGGGCGTACGCTTCTTGGCAGCCTCCGCATTGTGGTGGCGGACGAGGAGGACGATCACCAGGGCAGTCGCGACGAGCAGGAGGGTCCCCGCGAGCGCCCGTCTGGTCGTGGGTCGTCGCCGCCCGTGATCGTCCGTGGTCCGCGCTGGGGACGAGCCTTCCGGCGGTTCCGTGCTCGGTTCATCGGTCAAGCGACGTCCCTCCGAGTGACGAATGGGAGGGAAGAGCTGCTCATTGCGATGCCTGGGCGCGCCAACGGGCGCAGGCAGGCGCGTGCACCTCGCATACCACCCCGCGCTGGCCCGGCAGTACCGCGTCGTCGAGCTGTGGCTCGATCAAGCGCGCCCGGGCAGTTCCCCGACGCGCGAAAATGCTGGGCTAGGAGGCCACGCTCTCGAGGAGCCTTTCCAGCTCGGGCACCGGCTCCTCGAAGCGAGCCGCGGTGAGGTAGCGCCACGGATAGCGTGTCTCTGCGGACATCGGCTCGACGCGGACGATCCGCGCCTTCGCGCGGGTGCTCGTGTTGTCCCCGTAGATGGTCACCATGACCTCTTCGCCCGGGGAGAACCGGTTCAGCGTGTTGACCAGGATGCCCTGCGCGCTCGCGTCGCGGGAGACGCCGACTCTCCTCCGCGGCGTGGCGGCGTCGAACTCGATACCCAGGTTCTTTGCCCGTCGGGTCCCGCCCCTGCGCTCGTGTCGTTCGTTCGCCATGGCCTTAGACTCCTGGTGATCCCGAGACTGTCGTTGCCCCGAAGGTCATCGGTGGCGGGGGGGCGTCTCAGCAACATCGGTGCCGAGGTGTGCGCCGTGGATCATCCGAATGTTGTCGATGCTTTGGGCGAGGCCCCGGCGGAGCCCGCACGGGCTTTACGGGGCCTCCGGCGAAGAAATGATCCATCACCCTACTCGCCCCCGCAGGTGCCAAAGACAGGGGGAAGCCCCCAGTCGAACACGATGTTCGTGGACGAGCACGTCGACGCGGGGCCGGCGTTGCTCGGGCACCCGGAGGTCGCTCCGTTGGGATCGCAGAGCTCGTCCTGATGATCGGGGTCCGTGCACTGGGACGAAGGCACGCAGGCAGAGCCGTAGACGCTCCCGACGCCGCTGAGGCAACAGATCTGCCCGCCGCCGCAGTCCGCCGCGCTGGCGCACTCGAGCGCCGTCGCGACCTGGCCCTGGCATTCCGCCACGTTGCCCACGCATGCGTAGGAGGAGGGCCACTGCTCCTGCTCGAGGTTCACGCAGCACACCGCGGAGGGCGCCCGGCAGGTGACGTTGCCGCACGCCACTGCCATTGGGCTGGCGCCGGCGTCGTCCGTCGTGGGGCCCAAGGGCGCGCTTGAGTCGGGAGCGTTGGGCGTGACCGTGGCCTCGCCTCCTCCTGTGTCCTGGGCTACCGCGTCCGTGACGCCCGCGTCGGCGAGCGGGGTGGCCGGCGCAGGCTGCTGACCCGTAGCCTGGACAACCTGCCCGGCGTCGGCTTCGGTTGGGGGGCGCGTTCCCAGGTCCTGCTCCCCGCAGGCGACCGCGGCGAGTGAGGATCCGAGCGCGAGCAACACGAGGCAGCGGCATGGGCACAGCATGCTAGACCGTAGAGCACGCGATGTACCCGCCCCTCGGAGCGCGGGGGGGGCCAATGCGGCGCATGCGAGGCGCCTTCGCCGCAGCTCACGTCCCACCGTGTCGAAAAGGTGTGGCCCCATTGCAACTTGGCTGGGTCGCGCGTGGACCGCGTGCGCGGGACGTCCGCTCCATCAGGGCGCTTGTGGGATGACGGATCGCGCGAAAACGTCGTTTCAGTTCATGCCGGGATGGCGAACCCGTAGCGCGAGGAATCCCACGGGAAGCCACCGGTTGCGATCGGGAGCACGTCGCAGCACACACAACTTTACAAACTGGGGCGAGTAAAGAACTGCGAAGTGTCCAGCGTGCCGGACCGGCGAAGGCCAACCGTACTTGCCATACCGCGATTGACACTTTGACGCGCGCGGCGGTAGTCGGTTTCGAGACTCGCCAAGCTGTCCAACCCGTTGGATGGTCGCCGCGGAGAACCCGCGAGAAACGAGCGTTTCGTCATCTGGCACGAGGCTCGCGTGCTCGGGAGGAGGCTCGAGAATTCCACGCGAACATAGGCGCGAAGCTCACCCACAAACATCGAGTTCCTGAAGCCCGGTTCGACCCCACATGAAACGCGCTCTCTCTCTCTCGGTCGCGTGGCTGGCCGCGCTCCTGGTGTCGCACGAGGCCGCGGCTCAGGTCGGTCGTCCCCGAGCGCCGATGGGTGGAGGTGGCACCGCGACCCCGCCCGCCCTGCCTGCGCCGGCCTCAGGGCCGGCCGGCGCCGAGGGATCCGCTCCTGCGCCCTCTGGAACGGCGGCCGGCGGGATCAAGCCGGGGGACGCGAGCGCCGGAGGCTTTCCGCAGTTCGAGCCGGGCGTGGACTTCGCCCCGAAGAGCGACGCATACAAGGTCGCGCTGTCCCTCGAGGACGCGGATCTTCCGGAGCTGGTCCGCGTGATCGGCCAGCTCACAGGCAAGCGCTTCATCTTCGGGGGCAAGGTCCGCACGATCGAGGCAACCGTCTTCTCGCCGGAGAAGGTCACGGTGGCGGAGGCATACCAAGCCTTCCTGTCGATTCTCGACAGCAACGGGCTCACGGTCGTCCCGCATGGTCGGTTCCTCAAGATCGTGGAGACCGGCGGCATCGCCGGGCACGACACGCCGCTCTACACCGGCGGGGCGGAGGGCGCTCCGCCGGAGGATCGCTACGTGACGCGAATCCACCGGCTCGGCCATGTGAGCGCCGAAGAGATCGCGGCGCTCCTTGGTCACTTGAAGTCCAAGGATGCGGACATCACCGTATACGCCCCCGGCAACCTCCTCATCATCATCACGGACACGGGCTCCAACATCGAACGCATGATGCAGATCGTAGAGGAGGTCGACGTCGGCACGGCCGGCGACCAGATCTGGATAGAGCCGATCGACTACGGCTCGGCGACCGACATCGAGGCTCGGCTGGGCGAGCTGTTCGACGTGAAGGGCGGTAGCTCGGCGGCCGGGGCCGCGGGAGGCAAGCCGGCACGCCAACCGGCGTCCGAGACTCACATCTCCAAGCTCGTCGCAGACGCGGACGAACTCGCTCGTGATCGTCTCGACCGAGCGCGCGTACCTTCGCATGCTCGAGATCATCAAGCGGCTCGACGTCCCGCAGCCGGGGGAGGGGGAGATCCACGTCGTCGCGCTCCAGCATGCAGATGCGGTCGAGCTGACCAAGACCCTGCAGGAGATCATCACCGGGGCGGGCGCGGCGACCGCGCCGGGTGGGCAGCCAGCCCCGGCCAAGCCAGGGACGCCGGTGGCCGGGATCTTCGAGGGCGGAATCAAGGTCAGCGCAGACAAGGCGACCAACTCGATCGTCGTGACCTCCTCCCTGCGGGACTACGCCTCGCTGCGCGCAGTCGTCGACAAGCTCGACCTACCGCGCAAGCAGGTCTTCATCGACGCGGTGGTCATGGACCTGTCCATCCAGCGCTCCGACACCCTCGGGTTCAACTTCCACGCCGCGGACCAGGGGCTCGCGACGTCGGCGGGCAGCTCGCTGCTGTACGGCGGCCTGAACCCCCTGAAGACGATCCTCCTCCCCGATCCCTCGACGCTGAACGGCCTCGCCCTCGGTATCCGAGGGCCCGGCATCCCGGGTTCGGAGAACCTGCTTGGCACGGGCCTCACCATCCCGGCGTTCGGCGTCGTCATCAACGCTCTCGCGAGCGACAGCGACGCCGACGTCCTCTCCACGCCGCACATCCTCGCGACGGACAACATCGCCGCCGAGATCAACGTCGGCGAGAACGTGCCCTTGCAGCAGAACGGCGGCCTGACGTTGCCAGGACTGGGCGGCGCAGCGGGAGGGGCAGCGGGCGCGACCGGCGGTCTTGGCTCGGCCGGGCCCGCTTTTTGGCGGCAGCGGGTCGCGCTCGGACGTAGGCACCAAGATCAAGATCATCCCGCACCTGAACGACTCCAACGAGGTCAGGCTCGAGCTGACCGAGGAGATCAGCGAGGCCCAGGCACCCAGCGGGCAGCTCGGCGTGGTCCCCATCACCAAGCGCAACGCGTCGACGCAGCTCACCGTCCACGACCAGGAGACGGCGGTGATCGGTGGCCTCATGCGAAACCGGGTGACGCACACGGTGGACAAGCTCCCGATCCTCGGTGACATCCCGCTCCTGGGCGCGCTCTTCCGGACCACGAGTAACTCGCTCCAGAAGACGAACCTGGTGCTCGTCCTCACCCCGTTCATCATCCGCGAACAGAGCGACCTTCGTACGGTGTTCGAGCGCAAGATGCAGGAGCGTCAGGAGTTTCTGGACCGCTTCTTCGTGTTCAACGAGGACAGCCAGTACCACGTGCCGCACGACTACTCCCGCACGCGCGGCCTGCTGGAGGAGGTCCGGCAGAGCTACCTGTCGGTGGCGGAGCGGAGGCGCCTCGACGAAGCCGGACGACCGAAGGGTCTTCGGGTTCACCAGCCGGGCGAGCCGCTCGAGATGCCAGCCGCCATCCACACCGGGCGAGGCGATTCATCCGCATCGCCGCCTCCGGCCACCGGGCCTGCGCCGGCAGCTGCTCGTCCGGAGCCCCCGCCGCCCGCCAGTCCGCCGAGCGCCGGGCCGAAAGAGGACAAGTGACCAGCGGTGCGATTCCAAGCGGGCCAGTAGCGGGCCTTGCCTCCGGCTGAGCTTCGTCGGCCAGCCCGACATCCGGTCGGAGACCATTGGCTCCCCGCCTGCGGCCGCGTACGCTCGCCGAGCACAACCGGGAGGCCGCACGTGGGCGTCGTCGCCGCTACAGGAGCTCCCAGAAGAAGGTCGGGTTCACCGTCGAAAATGTGGTCGCGCAGGCCGAGAGTCTACTGACCTAAAAGGGAGAGAGAACGATGCAACTCGGAATGATCGGTTTGGGGCGGATGGGCGCGAACATGGCGCGCAGGTTGATGCGCAACGGTCACACGTGCGTGGTCTACGATCGCAGCGCGGAGGCCGTCGCGGCTCTCGTCAAGGACGGGGCGACCGGCGCAAGCTCGCTCGAGGAGTTCGTCAAGGCGTTGAAGGCGCCGCGGGCGGCCTGGGTCATGGTGCCCGCGGGCGACGCGACGGAGGCGACCGTGAACGAGCTCGCCAAGCTCATGAGCAAGGGCGACACCGTCATCGATGGAGGCAACTCCTACTTCAAGGACGACGTGCGGCGCGCGGCCGAGCTTCGGCCGAAGGGCATCTCGTACGTGGACGCGGGCACGAGCGGCGGGGTCTGGGGGATCGACCGCGGGTACTGCCTCATGGTCGGCGGAGACACGGACGTCATCGCGCGTCTCTCGCCCATCTTCGCGACGCTCGCCCCCGGCAAGGGCACGACGGAGCCGACCCCGGGTCGCCCGCCGGCAAAGGGCACGGCGGAGGACGGTTGGCTTCACTGCGGGCCGCCCGGCGCCGGGCACTTCGTCAAGATGGTGCACAACGGCATCGAGTACGGGCTCATGCAGGCGTACGCCGAGGGCTTCGACATCATGCGCGGCGCGGCGAACAAGTCGCTGCCCGAAGCGCAGCGCTTCAACCTGGACGTCGGCGAGATCGCCGAGGTCTGGCGTCGCGGCAGCGTCGTGGGCTCCTGGCTGCTCGACCTCACGGCCCAGGCGATGGTGAAGGATCCGGAGCTCAAGGAGTTCACGGGGAGCGTGCAGGACTCCGGCGAAGGACGCTGGACCATCCAGGCGGCCATCGACGAGGCCGTGCCGGCGGACGTCCTGGCGGCGGCGCTCTTCGTCCGCTTCCGTTCGCGGCAGGACCACACCTACGCCGAGAAGGTGCTCTCGGCGATGCGCAAGATGTTCGGCGGTCACGTCGAGAAGCCGACGGGGGGATGACGGGATGGAAGAACCGAAGGCGACTCCCGCCAACCGTTGCGTTCTCGTCATCTTCGGAGGCGGCGGCGATCTGTCGAAGCGCAAGCTCTTCCCCGCGCTCGCGAACCTTCGCGAGCGCGGCCTCCTCGGCGACGAGTTCGCCGTCGTCGCGTTCGCCCGCACGCCTGTGTCGGACGAAGAGTTCCGCAAGAAGGTCAAAGAGGACCTCCACGAGTTCGCGAAGAACATAGACGGCAAGGTGGCCGACTGGCTCGTGGACCGCGCCTATTACGTCGCGGGTAACGGGAAGGACCCCGCTGCCTACGCCGCCCTGCGCGAGCGCCTCGCGCAGGTCGACGAGAAGAACGGAACGGGCGGGAGCTACCTCTTTTACCTGGCGACCGCGCCGTCGCTATTCGCCGACGTCGTTCGCCAGCTCGGGAGCTCCGGGCTGGCCAAGGAGCAGGACGGCCAGTGGCGGCGCGTCGTCATAGAGAAGCCGTTCGGCCGGGATCTGCCGAGCGCGCGCGCGCTGAACCGGGACATGCAGAGCGTCCTTGCGGAGACACAGATCTACCGGATCGACCACTACCTAGGGAAGGAGACGGTGCAGAACCTGCTCGTCCTGAGGTTCGCAAACGGCATCTTCGAGCCAATCTGGAACCGCAACTACATCGATCACGTGCAGATTACCGTGGCCGAGACGCTCGGAGTCGAGAGCCGCGCCGGCTACTACGACGACTCGGGCGCGCTCAGGGACATGGTGCCAAACCACCTGTTCCAGCTCATCGCGCTCACGGCGATGGAGCCCCCGAGCTCCTTCGAAGCGCACGCTGTGCGAAACGAGATGGTCGAAGCGATCGAGGCGATGCCGCAGCTGCGGATCGATCAGGTCGCCGCGCACGCCGTACGGGGCCAGTACGGTGAGGGGATCGTAGGGGGCGCGAAGGTGCCCGCGTACCGGGCCGAGAAGAACGTGCCGTTCGACAGCCGCACCGACACGTTCGTCGCGCTCAAGCTCCTCGTGGACAACTGGCGGTGGGCAGGCGTCCCGTTCTACCTGCGCACCGGCAAGCGCCTGGCCTCTCGGATGAGCGAGATCGTCATTCACTTCAAGAGCGCGCCGGCGATGCTGTTTCGCAAGTCGCACGTCGACGCACCCTCATCGAACGAGCTCGTGGTCCGGATCCAACCGGACGAGGGGCTCTCGCTCGGCTTCCAGGCGCGAGTGCCAGGGCCGCTGACGCACCTGTCGACCGTGCGTATGAGCTTCGGTTATGCGCAGGCGTTCGGTATCTCGCCGAGCACCGGCTACGAGACTCTGCTTCACGACGCGATGAAGGGCGAGGCGACGCTCTTTCAGCGTTCGGACATGGTGGAGGCGGGGTGGCGCGTCGTTGCGCCAATCCAGGAGGCATGGTCGGGGACGCCGCCCGGCGACTTCCCCAACTACGCATCGGGAAGCTGGGGACCCAAGGAGTCGGAGCTCATGCTGTCGCGCGAGGGCCGTAAGTGGCGTAACAACGGGACGTGATCCACCCCCCGGCCTCACGGCCGGGCTTGGCGACCTGCGCCTGGGCGAAGGGCGGCGCGCCGGAGCGGACGCAACGGCGCGCTTGCGACCTGGAATGCTCGCTGCATCGTATGACGACAACCGTTGGAGGTCTGTCATGAGAAGGTCCATCGCCATTGCCACGGGTCTGTTCGCGCTCACGTTTGGCGCTCTCGTCCATGCCGACCAGAAGAGCGATCAGCAGTTCTGCGCGTCGGTCGCCGCCTTCGAGACCGACCTCGCGCAGGTGAACGCGATCAACCCGCACTCGACCGTCGGCGAGCTTCGCGCCGCCACCGATCGTCTCGACAACGATACGAACAACATGCAGAAGGCCGCCGACAAGATGAAGTCGCCGACGGCCAAGCAGTTCAGGGACTCCATCAAGATCCTGAAGCACGACGTCAACGCCATCCCGGACGACGCAACGCTCGCGCAGGTCCGCGAGAAGATCCAGACGGACGTGCAGAACGCACGGATCTCGGGCCGCGCTCTCGCCGCGGAGGCGGGCTGTCCCGTCCAACCGCAGCCCCAACCGTGACCGCGCTCGGCGTGACCGGGGTTAGCGGAGCGAGGCCTCGAGCTGGGCGCGCGCTAGCTCCGCGGCCGCCTTCGCGTCGTTGAGATCGGAGTCACTCGCCTTCCCCTTGTGCGCCTTGGGCGTCGGGGGGAGGGCCGTGTCGTCTGCAGGCGCGGCCTTGGGCGCCGGAGCAGCAACGGCAACGGTCTGGGGGGCGGCTGCATGGACAGCGACCCGGGCTACCTGAGCGGCTGCGGGCCTCACGGGTGCAGTGTGCACTGCGGGGGCTGCGTAGCTATGCATGGCGACGGGTGCCGGGCGTGGGGCGGGCTGAATGGCCGTGGGGGCGATGGGCGTGGCGGCGGGACCGGCAGGCGAATCGGGCGGCGCTGCGGCCGGAGGGAGCGCAGCCACGGGGATCGCGGGGGCAGCAACCGCGGCGGCTACGGGGAGCGCCGCCGCAATCACGACGGGGCTGAGCGCGACGGGCACCACGGGCGCGGTCGTAGCCGCGGCGAGCCTCGGGCTTGCCGCCGACGTCCGCACGAGAGAGCCGATGCCCACGATGAGCCCGAAGGCGAACAGCGCGCCCAGGAGAACGAGGCCGCCGGCGACCGCGAAGACCGGCTTTCCGCTCCAGCGCGTACGGCGCGACGGGATGATCTCCATCGTCTGGAGCGTGCCCTGGAGGCTCGGCTCGATGTCGTGCGACACCGCAGGAAGCGACGGGCCTTCGTCGGGGATGATGACGGAAGGCGGGGACGACGGGCGGGGCTGAGGGGGAGGCGGAGCGGAGGCGCGGACACGCGGGGCGAGGCTCGTGTTCGGGGCGGGGCTCGGCGGCCGGGAGGACCGCGACGGGGGGGCCTTCGACCACCCCGAGCGAGGCGCCGCGTGGGGCTTGATCATCGTCGGCTCGTCCGCGAGCACGGGGGGCAACGTGGGGCGAGGCTGCCGGGACGAGGTCCTGCCCGTGGGCTGGCCGTTGCGTGAGGGTCCGGTGCTCGGCCCGACGGAGGGCGGAGACGACGGTCGCTTCTGGGGCATGAGCGTCGTCCGCTCTTCATCCTCGCGACGACTGAAGACGACAGGTCGGGAAGGCCGCCGCTCGGTTCGGGACGAGCGCGATGAGGCACCCGAGTCCACCCGCACCGCGTCTTTGTCGAACTGGCCCATGGTGACAGCTACCTCGCCTGGACCAAGGTGCACGTCGCGCGCCACCCGTTTCGGTCCCAGAGACCGCTGATTCCAAAGGGGGAATCACAGCCCCCCGAGGGGTCGGTGCCCCCTCTCCGAGGGAGAAAAGATCCAGGGAGGGCCTAGGATTACACTCGCACGACAATGTCGCGCGATGTGTGCGCTACATCGGGAGGATCGTGGGACTGCACGTGGAGACGCCCCGCCGACGATCAGGCGTCCGACCTGCCCCTTGACTGCGGTCGTGGTCCTTGTCGCCGGAGAGTACCAACTCACCGCAGCGGTGGAGCGGCTTCGTCAGCGGAAAGTTTCCGTCCACCGGGCCACCGCGTGCGCAATACTTCGCTCGGAACCCATGGCAAATGTCCCCCCCAGCGTGAACGACGCCGTGAAGGCGCGCGTCGGCACCCGGATTGCCCAGAAGTGGGGTGTGGACACGCTGCTGGGCGTGGGCGGGATGGGGGCCGTGTATGCGGCGACGCATCGCAACGGCAACCGCGTCGCGCTGAAGGTCCTCCACGCGCAGTTCTCGGCAGATACCGAGATCCGGGGGCGCTTCGCCCGCGAAGGGTACGTCGCGAATTCGGTGAATCATCCGGGCGTCGTACGGGTGCTGGACGACGGCGAGACGGACGACGGCGCGGCGTTCCTCGTGATGGAGCTGCTCGAGGGCGAGACCGCCGACGCTCGGGCCAAGCGCCTCGGGGGGAGGCTCTCGGTCGCGGACGTCCTGAAGCTCGCGGACGTCCTGCTGGACGTGCTGTCGGCGGCGCATGCGGCCGGGGTCGTTCATCGCGACGTGAAGCCCGACAACATCTTCCTCATGCGCGACGGCAGTGTGAAGGTGCTCGACTTCGGGATCGCGCGGCTGAAGGACGCCCCGAGCTTCGGGTCCGACACCCGAACCGGCGTCACGATGGGCACACCTGCGTTCATGCCGCCGGAGCAGGCGCTGGGGCGCATCCAGGAGGTGGACGCGCTCTCCGACGTATGGGCCGTCGGGGCCACGATCTTCGCGCTGCTGGCCGGGCGAGTCGTTCATGCGTCGGAGACTCCGATGGAGCTCATCATCGCTGCCGCTACCGCGCGCGCGAGACCCCTCCTGTCGGTCGCGCCCGACGTGCCGCCCGCGCTCGCGGCGGTGACGGACCGCGCGCTCGCGTTCCACAAGGCCGACCGCTGGCCGAATGCGCGCGCGATGCTGCTCGCGCTCCGGCACGCGGCGCCCGAGGCGTTCGCTTCGTCCGTGACGCGCGAGCCGATGCGCACGTCCACCATGCCGCCCCCCTGGTCGGTCTCCACTCCCGCACCGTCAGTAGGCCCGCCGCCTCTCTCCGGCTGGGTCGAGGAGCGCAAGCTCGTCACCGTTCTCTTCGCGGAGCTCATGGGGCTCGGTGACCTGTCGATCGAGCTCGAGCCGGACACGCTCCGCGAGGTCGCCAACGAGTTCTGGGGGCCGCTGTCGCGGGAGGTGGAGCGGGAGAACGGCACCGTCGTGAAGTACGCGGGCGATGGAATGATCGCCGTGTTCGGCGTGCCCGTGAGCCGCGAGGACGACGCCCTTCGTTCCGTGCGCACCGCGATCGCGATGCACGCGCGCGCGAAGGAGCTGTCCAGGAGTCACTCCAGGGATCTTGCCCTTCGCGTCGGTCTCAGCACGGGCGTCGTCATGGTCGGCACCGTGGGCGCAGGGAGCCGCGCGTCCCCGGACATCGTGGGTGCCACGGTAAACCTGGCGAACCGTGCCCGCGCTTCCGCCACGCCGGGGGGGACGGTCTTGACCGGCAGCACCGAGCGCCTGGTTCACGCCGCCTTCGATCTCGATCCCGTGGGCAAGGCCACGACGAAGGAGGGGGCGGGGGAGCTCATGACGCTTTACCGCGTCACGGGCGAGCGCACGGACCAGCCCCTGAGCTCCCGGCGCCTGCGCAGCGCGTCCAGGGAGCCATTCTTCGCGCGCCGCCGCGAGCTCTCGGTGCTCGTGCGCACCTACGACCTCGTGGCGGAGGAGAAGAAGCTCCGGCTGGTGGAGCTGACCGGCGAGGTCGGCCTCGGCAAGGGTTACCTCCTGCGGGAGCTGCGCGCCGAGATAGAGCAGCGCACCCCCACGCCGCTCGTCTTCCAGACGTCGCGCAGCACGGCGGGCACGCCCCTCGGCTTTCTCGGACGCATGCTGCGGGTCCGCTTCCGCGTCCGAGCCGACGACGACCCGCAGGACGTGCGCCAGCGCGTCGTCGATGGCGTCTCGGCGGCATGGGCGTCCTCCGAGATCGACGACGGGCGCGAAGCGGGGCGCCTCCTGGCCGAGCTCGTCGCCCCGATGCCAGCCGCGCCCTTGCTCGGGACGGAGCTGGCCGGCGACCGGACGCACACGGCGAGCGCCTTCGCCGACTGGATTAAGCGTCTCGCGGTCACGCGGCCGGTGTGTCTCCTCGTCGAGCAGGTCCACTGGGCCGACGTGGCTTCGCTCGAGCTGCTCGAGTTCCTTATCCGCGCGCTGCGTCGGACGGCAGTTCTCCTCGTCATCAGCGCGCGCCCCGACTCGGCCGAGCGGGTGCCGACGTGGCTGACCGGCTGCGACGTCCGCACCAAGATCGAGCTCTTGCCGTTCCCGCAGGAGGTCATGGAAGCCTTCCTGGACGACCTCTTCGGCAGGGTGCCGACGTTCCCTCGCGATCTCAAGGCCGACATCGTGCGGCGCGCTGAGGGAAACCCCGAGCTGTGCAAGGATCTCGTTCGGCTGCTCGTCGATCGCGGCGCCGTCGTCGTGGACAAGGATTACGTGCCGGTGCGCTGGGACAACACGCGCTCGCGCGAGCTCGTTCTCCCGGACACCGTGCTCGGTGTCCTCCAGGCCCGGCTCGATGGCCTAGCGCTCCCGCAGAAGGAGCTGCTCAAGCTCGCGTCGGTCGTGGGGCGCGTCTTTTGGCTCGGCGCGCTCCAGGCGCTCGCGCCTGAGGTGCCACCCGAGGCGCTGACGGAGCTCATCGCGGAGCTCGTGTCGCGCGACCTCGTTCGCGTCCACAGCGTGTCGTCGCTCTCGGGCGAGCGCGAGCTCGAGTTCTCGACGCAGGCGCTGCGGGACGCGGCGTACGAGCTCGTGCCGCGGGCGGCGCGCACCTCGTCGCACCGGCAGGTAGCGGACTGGCTCCTCGGCCGCGGCGAGCTGTGGGAGGGCGGGCACGCGAGCCTCGCCGGCCACCTCGACGCAGCCGGAGATCACGGCCGGGCTCGCCGTCACTTCCTGAATGCCGCCCGCCACGCCGTCTCCGTGCACGGCTACCGTGAGGCGGTCGTCTTCTTCGAGCGCATCGGCGTGGGCTGGCCCGACGAGACGAGCACCGACGACCGCATCCACCGGGCCGGCGTTCTCCGCGAGCGCGCCGCCGCGGAGGCGCGCATCGGTCGCTTCGACGACGCCCTCGCGTCGCTCGACCGCGCGTCGCTCGATCTCGAGCTCGCCGGGGTACAGCGGACCGACGCCGTCTTCGGATGGATCGCCCTCGAGCGCGGCCTCGTGCTCAAGGAGTACGGGCGCGTCGACGCCTCGATCGACGCCCTCGGCCAGGGGCTCGAGCTGGCCAAGGATCACCCGCTCGGGCTGTTGCAGATGCGCCTCTACAGCGCGCGCGCTTTCCAGCTCGCGAGCAAGGGCGACCGGGCAGCGGCCGCCGCAGACACGACCGCGGGGCTGCGCGTCGGCCGGTCGCTCAACGTGCGCGACTTCACCTGGCACGTGGCGATGGCGCGCCTGGAGGACGCGCGCGGCTCCCACTCGTTCTTCGAGGGGGACCTGGACGCCACGGAGCGCGCCTTCAAGAGCGCGCTCGAGCACCGCGAGCTCGCGGGCGACGTCTCCGGAATGCAGGACGCGTTCGTCAACCTCGGCGCCATCGCCTACATGCGCAAGGAGTACCCGCGCGCCATCGGGTACTACGAGAAGGCCCTCGCGAGCGCGCGCAAGGTGCGCTGGGAGCGGCGCGAGGCGATCGGCCTCAGCAACCTCGGCCAGGCGCGCCTCGCGAACGGCGAGGTGGATCTCGCGATGCGTGACCTCGAGCGGGCGTGCAAGCTAGCGGAGGAGGGCGCCTACCTCGACGTGCTGGCAGACAGCACCCGCGCGCTCGCGGACGCGCAGCTCGCGTCGGGCGACGCCGCGTCGGCCGTGAAGACCGCGCGCCTCGCCCTGGCGCACGCGGAGCTCGCCGGAAGCCCCCACTACGTCGGCCTCGCCCACGGGACGGCGATGGCGTGCCTCCTGGCGCGCCTCGGGACATCCCACGGCCGGGACGACTTCGAGGAGGCGACTCGCCACCGGGACGCGGCGCTCGCCATCTTGCGCACGTCCAGCCCCGCCACGGCCCTGGAGATAGAAATGCGCTTCGCGCGGGGAAGCAATGCCACGGTCAATGCCGTAGAACAGGGTGGCCCCCATGCGTGAGTCCTCTCGTGCTTCGATCCTGGTCGTCATCGCTCTTGCCGCCTGCTCCAAATCGTCCTCTGTCGCATCGGGGGGAGCACCTGCGGGGCTCTCCTGCTCGTCCACCACGGACGGCGGGGCGACGGCCGCGTCGCTCACGGCCGCGCTGGGCTCGGCCGCGGCGGGCTCCTGCGTGCTCGTGACGACCGCGACCTACACGGGCTCCTTCCAGGTTCCGGCGGGTGTCACCCTCGCCAGCGAGAACGGTCAGCAAGCGACGTTCACCGGAGGCACCTCGACCGAGCCTGTCATCGCCATCGCCGGCGGCGCGGGAAGCGGTCTATGGAACGTCGACGTGACCGGGGCCGCCGGGGTGGGTGTGGCGGTCCGCAACGGAGCGGCGACGATCTCAAACGTGACGGTGACCGGCGCCAAGAGCGCGGCCTTCGCCGCCCTTTGCAGCGGCGCGTCGTGCCTCACGACCGCAGGGCAGATCGTCATCGATTCGTCGACCTTCGTGCAGAGCGAGCTCGGGATCTGGGTCAGCGGCGCTCTCGTCTCCATGACGGGGGGCGGTTGCACCGATGAGTCGACGACGAGCCTCTCGGGAGGCATGGGCGTCGTTGTCCTCGCAGGCGGTCGCGTCGAGCTCACGAATGTCGACGTGGAGCGTAACAGCGGCGTGGGGGTCCTCATCGACGGTGCTGGCGGGACGACGGCGCTCATCCAGAGCAGCACCGTCAGCAACAACCTCGACCGCGGCGTGTGGGCGCAGAACCTGACCGGGACGATGGACAACCCGGCCTTGAGCATGAACGCGACCCAGATCGAGAACAACAAGATCGTCGGCCTCGGCGCCGTCGGATCGACCGGGATCATCATCGTCGGCGGGGACATCAAGCTCACGGCGGATGCACCGGTCGTCACGACCCTCGGCGAGACCGACCAGATCGGGGATGGAGCGGGCTTCTTCGGCGGCTCGGCCGACATCAAGCTCACGAACGTCGCGATCACCGACAACGCCCGGGCCGCCGGTCTCATTGACCACAACATCGGCGCCATCATCATCGTTGGCGGCGACGTGGTGGGGGGATCGGCGGATCTGCTCGTCGTCGTCCAGGACAGCCAGGACATGCAAGACGTCCAGGTCCCGACGGCAGACCTGTCCAGCGTCAAGACGCCGCTCAGCGTCAGCGCACCGACCATTCCATTGGCAACGGTGCTTCAGTAGCCTGGTGGAATGAGCCACGAGCGCATCGTCATCGTCGCTCACGATCCTGGCTGGGTGGAGGAGTACGAGCGCGAGAGCGCCCGCGTGCGCGGGGCGCTGGGTGACCTTGTGCTGGCGGTCGAGCACATCGGAAGCACCGCGATACCGGGGCTCGCGGCCAAGCCGATCGTCGACATCATGGTCGGCGTGCGAAGCCTGGCCGACGCTCGGTCCAAGGTCGGGGTCATGGAGGCCCTCGGGTACCTGTACGTGCCCGAGTTCGAGGCGCAGATTCCCGACCGGCTCTTCTTCCAGCGCGGCAGTCCGCGCACCCATCACCTGCACATCGTCGAGAAGGGAAGCCAGTTCTGGGCGCGGCAGCTCCTCTTTCGAGACTACGTCACCACGCACCCCGACGTAGCGCAGGCCTATGCCGAGCTGAAGCAGGAGCTCGCCGGGCGCTTCGCCGAGGACCGCGAAGGCTACACGCACGCGAAGACCTCGTTCGTCGAGGCGGTGCTCGCCAAGGCCGAGGCGGAAGCGGAAGCCTAGACCAGGGCCCGCTACGTCGAGCCCTCGACCGCGCCCGCGGTGCACATGGAGGCCGAGCGGGTCTTGCCCCGCGCGTCCGTGGCGGGGCAGGACGTGCCGCGCCCGATCGCCGCGCTGCCGGCGGCCGGGAGGACCGTCGGCACCGGCCCGCCGTTGGTCCCGAGCGTGCCCAGCATCGGGTCGGTCGTCTCGTAGATGCCGGGCGCACACAGCGCGTCCGCGCCGCCGCCGCTCGTGTGGTCCGCGGGCCACTGCATGTCGCCGCCGCCGGTGACCATCGTGCCGACCTGGCACTGCATGGGTGCACCGGGGTTCTGGGCGGTGTTGTCGTCGAAGATCGTGTTCTGGATCGTCAAGTTGGGCGAGCCGAAGATGGCGGCCGCGAACATGTTGGGCGCGTCGCAAACGTTGTTAGCGAACGTGCAGTTGAGGAGCGTTCCTCCTCCTCCGAACAGCGCCAGCGTCGCGCCAACCCCTGCGCTCGAGTGGTTGCCGTAGAAGGTGACGTTCGTGAAGTTGAACGTCGTCCCGTCCGCCTCGATGGTGCCGATGCCCGCCCCCACGTTGGCCGTGAAGGTCGAGGCCGTGATGGTCAACGTCGAGTTGTGAAAGTAGCCAGCGCCGCCCCCGGCGCCGGTCCCGGTGGCCGTGTTGCCGTCGAAGAGGCAGCGGTCGATGACCGTCGTCTGGGTGGCGCCGTCCGGCGTCCGGAAGAGGGCGCCTCCCAGCGCCCCCACGCCTGCCTTGTTCGCGGTGAAGGTCGTGCCGCAGAAGGTGTGCGTGCCGTCGCTCCCGCCGTCGATGGAGATGGCGCCGCCGTTGCCTCCGCTGCCGGTCTGGTACTGGCCGTTGGTCGCCATGACGCTGCACATGCTCATGTCGTCCCCGTTGGCTCCGAAGCCGAGGGCCGCGTTGCCGTCGAAGTCGCTGTTGTAGACTTCGAGCTCGGAGTTGAGCACGCCGATGGCGCCGCCGTTCGACCCCGAGTTGTTCAGGAACGTCGAGCCAGTGACGACGGCCCCGAGCGAGCTGTTCAGGTAGATCGCGCCTCCCCCGACGTCGGGGCCGAGCGCCTCCGCCTCGTTGTTCACGAAGACCGCGTTGATGACGTGCAAGATTCCGTCGCGCATCTGCAGCGCGCCGCCCGCGCCGTCATAGAAGCCGGTCGAGCAGGGCGACGGTGCCGGCGCGTACGGCATCGTCCCGGTCGCGTGGCCGTGCGCGAAGGTGATGTTCTGCAAGGTCAGCGTGTTCATGTCCGCGCGGTAGTTCTGGTTGTCCCAGTCGAGGATGCGAACCGTGCCACCGCCGTCCAGCGTGATGAGGCCTCCGCCGTCGATGACGGTGTCCTTGTTCGTGGGGAGCTCGATCGTCGCCGTGACGGTGATGGTCACCGGCAATGCTCCGCAGTTGAACGTGACGACGCCCCCGGCCGTGAGCGCGGCCGAGAGCATCGCCTCGGTGCAGGAGGCCGCGGTCCCCGTGCCGATCACGTTGGCGCCCGTGCTCGTGTTGACGGCGGTGATGGGCGGCGTGCACGTGGCGGGAGGCGGGGTGACGCTCGCGTCGGTGGGGGGAGGCGGCTGGCCGGCCTCGGTGGCGGAGTCCCCGCCCCCCGCCGTCCCTCCGGTATCCGCGGCCGTCGCGCCGTCCGAGCCCGTCGTCCCGTCGGCGGTCGTCCCGTCCAGGGATGCGCCTCCGTCCACGACGGGCCCCGTGTCCTGCCCGCCACCGGCGTCGCCCGCGGGCGCGTGCGTGCTGCTGCTGCAACCGACGACGACAGCGAGCGCCACCACGGGGATCGATCGACGCATGGGATTCTCTCCTGTCCGGCCAGCGAACGAAGTCGATCCTAGGGTACCCGAGCAGGCCGCGTCCAACGACCGGATGGCTTCAGCCGGGCGCCATCGCCTCGCGCTCGCCCAGCACGGCGTCGATCGCCAGCCCCAGACCCTGCGCGTCCCCGGGCTCGACCGCCCGGGCCGGCGTGCGACCGCCCATCGCGCGGCGCGTTCCGATGACCGGTACGCCGCCCGCGAAGGCCCGAGCTACCTCCATGGGGTGGGACTCGCACCAGGAGGGCGCGAGCACGGCATCGACTCCGGAGAGCTCCTGCCTCTCGGCGATCGTCGCGATGCGCACCTGCCGGTGCGCGAGCAGCCTGCGTGGCTCCACGCCCTCTCCCGCGCGGACGAGCAGCGTCACGTGAGGCCGGCGCTCGAGCGCCTGGAGCGCCTCGTTGCTCCCGGAGCGCGCCGCCGCGAAACCCGCGAGCAGCATCGTGGCGCTCCCGCCCCCGCGGCCGGTCCGAGCGGGCGCCGAGGCGTGGACCCCCGGGTGAGGCCGCTCGGAAAGGGGCACGAGCCGCTCCTCCGTGACGCCCCGCGCGCGGAGGAGCTCGGAAGCATACCCGGCGCGGGCCATCACGCGGTCGGCCAGGACGCGCTCCACCTCCTGCTGCGCCAGCACCGCGCGCGGCGCCCGGAACCGCCGCAGGAATACGCAGTCGGGGTAGCGACGCGCGGCAAGGTCGAGATCCTCGTGCAGCTCCCGCATGCATGGGAGGTCGTGGATCAGGACCGTCTCTACCCCGCGCTGCCTCGCCACCGCGAACGTGCGCTCCGCGCCGAGGCTCGGCGCGTACACGACGCGCGCCTCGCGCGGCAGCCAGCGGGCGGCGAGGACGTCGACCACGCGACGACGCGCGAAGCGCGTCCACATGCGGCGGTCCGTCCGGGCGCGCGACCAGAGCGCGTCTTTGGCTCGCGATGCGAGGTGGACGACGCCCGGCGAGAAGACGACCGTGTCGTCCGGCAGCGTCCGCCGGAGCTCTGCCTCCCAGGGCATCGGCTCCGGGACGACGACGACGATCATGCTCGCCCGGGAACGACCCTGTCCCGGCACGAGGTCTCGTCGCACGTGAGGCAGCTTCGCCGCTGCGCCACGCCCACGAGCACGCGCTTGCGGTTCGTGGCCACGACCTCCTCGCGCTCGCCGATCGCGCGGACGATGAGGTTCTCGCGGAACGGCGCCTCGTGGCGCTCGCCCCTCGTGAACAGCCGGACGTCGGCGCGGCGCGGGACCTCCGCCTCCACCGCCAGGCGGAGCTCGCCATCGCTCACGCGAGCCCGCAGGCGGGCCACGCCTTCGGCGGGGGCGATGCGCAGGTCGACGTGGGGCCAGAGCACCGTCGCATCCATCCCCCACAGCCCGCGCGGCGTCATGCCCGCGTCCATGGAGTGCCCGTGGCGCTCGAGGATCGTCCAGCCGAGCCGCGCGGCCATCTCGAAGAGCGCGTTCGACAATAGGCAGATCCCACCCCCGAGCGCGGGGACGATGCAGCCGCCGCGCAGCTCCATCCCGTACTGATAGCCGCGGCGCGCGGTGATGCGCCCCAGCGTTCGCCAGAACGAGAGCGGCGCGCCCGGCGAAAGCACGATCCCGTCGAAGTAGGGCGCCGCAAGCGCGACGTTCACGAGCTTGCCCCGCTCGAGCGTCGGGTCGGCCGCGCCGTCCGACCGTGCGATGGGGATCCGCTCCTCGTAGACGAGGTGTGGCAGGGAGAGCGACGCCGACGCGTCGGGGAGATCCGCCGCGGGCCACGACGAAGGGAAGAGCCTCCACGCGAGGAGGCGGCGCGCCGTGCAGATGGCGAGCTTGGCCCGGTGGGTCCAGACCTCTCCGGTCGTCTTCGGCGCGGCGTGCACGCCTGTAGTACGGCCCGCGCGGGGGGACGATTCCCGCGCCGGCATGGCCATGGTCGCCATCAGCCAACGTCCTCGTAGAGCAGCTCGCTCGCCACCTTCACGATCTCCGCGAGCTGGCCCTCGCAGGGCAGCACCACGAAGTTGCCGTGCGACGGGAGGTTTGCCGCCACGAGCGTCGCGCGCGACGCCCAGAGGGCCTTGCCCACCTTGGTGCACAGCTCCTGGACCGGCGGCAGGATGGCGATGGCGAGCTGCGGCTCGGTCTCGTTCGGCCTCTTGATCCAGAACCAGAACGCTCTCTTGACCCCCTCCTGCTTCACCGCGGCGACGAGCGTGTCCGGGACCGGGTCAGGGAGCCGGCGGATCGGGCGGCCGATCACGAAGTCCTCCGCCGTGCGGTTGAGCGGCGCGCCCGACTCGTCCATCACGCTGCCCCGCGCGAGCAGCGCGCACTGCTCGCGGCTGACCGGGAAGATCACGGGGCCCGCGGGATCGAGCATGAGCCCGTCGGGTCCGTTGGCCGCGACCTCGCGGCACAGCTCGCGGGCGGACACGTGGACCACGCGGGCGGCCGGGTCCTTGACCATGGCGCGCAGCGGGCCTTCGCCCGTGAACGCCGCCACGAAGGTCTCGCCGTTGCGGTCGACGACGAGCACCGACGAGCCCTCGGTCGTCGATCGCTCGATGACGACGAGGAGCGTCGCGCCGAGGAGCTTCTCGTAAAAGGGACGGGGGTCCTGGCCGGGCGCGCCTGCCCACGCCCGCAGAAGCTGGGAGAGCTCGTCGTTCTTCGGCGCGGGGAGGTCCGTGGGCACGCTTCCACTCTGTCAGGCAGGGGGCGCGCTTGCCAAGTCGCGCGCGTCCATGGCCGATTGCGCACCAGGGAGGCGGCCAGGATGAGAGAATCGCCCCGTGAAGGGCGCGACGACCATCTCGGTGGCTGGGGACTCGCTCGCGGCCGGCGAGGAGGCGAATTCCCCCGCGAGCGCGCTCGTCATCGCGTGGTCGCAGGAGGAGCCTCACCGTGTCGGGGAGCTCGCCCTGTTCGTCGATCCGGGGCGCCCCCACGTCATCGGTCGCGGTGACGACAACGAGGGGGACTCGTCCGCCGTCCGCGCCTACTTCATCCGCCAGCGTCCCGGGGCGAACACCGCCCCCGTCCCCCTGGGAGGGCGCTCGATCTCGCGACGGCAGCTCGTCGTCACGCCGCGGTCGTTCGGCCTCGAGATCGAGCGGGTCGGGCGCGTGCCGATGGTCGTGAACGGCGTCCAGGTCGACAGGCACTCCGTGCACCCCGGCGACACCGTCCTGCTCAAGGGGCAGCTTCTGCTCCACTGCGTCCGGCGCGCGCGCGTCATGCCGGAGCTGCGCTTTCTCCCGGACGACGACGCTCCCTTCGGGGAGCCGGACCGGCTCGGGATCCTCGGCGAGTCCCCCCTCGTGTGGCACCTTCGAGACCAGCTCGCCTTCGCGGCGAAGGCCGACACGCACGTGCTCCTCACGGGCGCGAGCGGCACGGGAAAGGAGCTCGCGGCGCGCGCCATCCACGCGCTCTCCAGGCGCGCGAAGCGCCCGCTCGTCTCGCGCAACGCGGCGACGTTCCCCTCGGGGCTCATCGACGCCGAGCTCTTCGGCAACGTGAAGAGCTACCCGAACCCTGGCATGCCGGAGCGCCCCGGGCTCGTGGGCCAGGCCGACGGGGGTACGCTCTTTCTGGACGAGATCGCGGAGCTGCCCCTCGATATGCAGGCGCACCTGCTGCGGGTGCTCGACGAAGGGGGCGAGTACCAGCGGCTCGGCGAGGCGACCGCCCGCCGCGCCGACGTCCGCCTCGTCGGCGCGACCAACCGCGACCCGTCGTCCATGAAGCACGATCTGCTGGCGAGGCTCACGGTGCGCATCGCGCTGCCGACGCTCGACGAGCGCCGCGAGGACGTGCCCTTGCTCGTCCGTCACCTGCTCCTCCGGGCCGCGAAGAAGAGCCCCGAGATCGGCGAGCGCTTCGTGCGCAAGATGCCCGACGGTCGCCCCGACGTGCAGGTCGACGCGTCGCTCGTCGAGGTGCTCCTGCGCGCCGACCTCGAGACCAACGTGCGCGAGCTCGACGCGATCCTCTGGCGTGCCCTCGCGGCGAGCGGGCGCGACGCCGTGTCCTTGCCGGAGGACATGCTCCCGCGCGCCGAGGCCCCGGAGCCGAGCGCGGAGGCCATCCGGGCGTCGCTCGGGAAGGCGGAGGGGAACGTGGCGCGGGCGGCGAAGGAGCTCCGGCTCTCGCGGTACGCGCTCTACCGGCTGATGCGGCGCCACGGGCTCTAGGCGTCCGTCCCGCCGGCCCGGAGCCGTGCGCGCGCTGTGCGGGGGTGCGCCGGCGTCCGTTCCGAGCTGGCAGATGGGCTCGTCATGGCGGCAGGCGACCCTTCCGTCGTGGCAGGCACGCTTGCCACGGTCGGAGGCGACCCTCCGGTCGTCGGAGGTGGCCTTCCGATGGTCGGAGGCGACCCTCCGGTCATCGGAGGTGGCCTTCCGATGGTCGGAGGCGACCCTCCGGTCATCGGAGGCGACCCTCCGGTCATCGGAGGCGACCCTCCGGTCATCGGAGGCGACCCTCCGATGGTGGATGGTGCGTCGTCCGTCACGGACGGTGCGCTCTCGCCCCTGGTACACTCGCGCGCCCCGTTGCTACCCGTCGCTCTCCTGCTAATCCTCTCGGTCCTCTTCCGCCTGCCGGCGCTCCTCAACACGGGCGCGGTCGACTCCGACTCGGCGATCGTCGGGCTCCAGGCGATGCACATCCTGCACGGCGAGCTCTCGCCGTTCCTCCTGGGCAGCGGCTACCAGACGTCCGTCGACTCGTTCGTCGCCGCGGGCTTCTTCGCGCTGCTGGGCCCGACGCCGCTCGCGCTCATGCTGTCCACGTTCGTGGGGCACCTCGCTCTCCTCGGCTTCGCGTTCGCGACGCTCCGGCGTCACGTGCGCCCGTGGCTCGCGGCGGCCCTCGTCCTGCCGCTGGTCTTCACGCCGAGCCCGCTCCACACCTACATCCTCGGCCCACCACGGCAGGCGGCGCTGACCCTGGTGTTCGCCAGCATCTGGCTGACCGACGACGCCGCCCGGAGACCCGCGCCCCTCGTGCGCTACGCCATCGGCTCGGCCCTGGCCTGCCTGGCCTGCTACGCGGACCCGTACGCGCTACTCTTTCTCCCGGCGCTCGGGCTTCACGCCCTGCTCGCGTCCCACGACGGCCGGAGCGCGACCTTCGTGCGCGATCCGGTCGCGCGTCGCCGCGTCGCGTCGTGCCTGGCGGGCGCAGTCGCGGGCGTCCTTCCGCTCCTCTGGCTCTGGCGGAGGCCCGAGTCCGTCCACGGCGAGCTCGGCTTCCTGCGCACGATCCTCGACCACAACTGGGCGCTGCTCACGGACGAGTGTCTGCCCTGGATCCTGAGCACGACGGCCTACTACTCGAAGGGCCACGGCCTCGCCTACGGTCCCTGGGAGGCCCCGCGCATCGTGCGCGCATTGCAGCTCGCCGGCGCCGCGGTCTTCGTCGCCGGGATCCTGTTCGCCTTCGTGGCGCTGCGGATGAAGCGCATCCCCTGGGAGGTCCGTCGGCTCGGCGTCGTCGGGGCGATCATGCTGCCCATCACCATCGGCGGCTTTCTCGTGTCGGTGATGGTGATGGACCTCTTCTCGACGCGCTACCTGGCCGCGATCGTTCTCGCGTCGCCGCTGGCCCTCGCCCCCGCGGGCTACCTCCTCGGCGAACGCCGCGCGCTGGCGGCGCTGGCGCCCTACCTTGCGTCGGCCGCGCTCGCGGGGTGGCTGGGCTTCGGCTCCTTCGTCTCGGGCGCGCTTCCGCTGCGCACGCCGGGCGGGGTCGCGCGCGACGAGCTCTTGCTCCTTGGCGAGCTCGGCCGTCGCGGCGTGAAGTATGCCGTGGCCGACTACTGGGTCTCGTACCGATTGACCTTCCTCTACCGCGAAGAGGTCGCGGTCGTGCCCATCCACGCGCGGGAGGACCGCTACCGGCCGTACCGCGCCGCGTTCGACGGTGCGCCGCTCGTGGCCTACGTCTTCGATCCGCAGCGCTCGCGGGAGGACCTGGGCAAGGAGCTCGAGAGCCTCCGCGCCGCGCCCGAGTGGGCGAGCGCCGAGCGCCTCACGGTGGGCGATCTGACCGCGGTGATCCTCCGCCGCGCCAACTAGCGGCCTCGCTACACGGCAGGCGGCGCGGGGTCCTTCGTCTTCATCCACATCGCGCTCTGGTCGCCCTCGTAGACGAGCGTCTCTTCCTGCGTGAAGCGGAACGTGTACCGCGCGAAGACGGTATCGGCCCCGCGCCGCACCTGGGTGGCGCGACACTCGAGCACGAGAGGCTCACCCGGGGGCGCCAGCGCCTTGAAGCGCGCGGAGTGAATCTTCGCCCCGTAGCCGACCCAGCCGTCGCTGTGGCGCAAGCCGAGCAGGCAGTAGGCGTGGACGAAGGCGATCATGCCCGTCATGTGGACCATGAGCCCTCCCGACACGTGGCGTGGGTGCCGGATGGGATGCGCGCGTTGCTCGCGCGTCAGCGGGAGGTCATCCGTCGTCGGCATCCGCGCGCGGACGAGATCCAGCGCTGCGTCGACGAGGAGGATCTCGTCGAGCAGGAGTCCTCCGGGACCGTAGGGGCAGTCCGCGAGCAGGGCAGGGTCGATCGGCATCGCCACGAATATAGACGAGGCTTGGGCGCCTAGGTACGAGCGCTGCATTGGTGTGGGGCATGAGACCCTACGCAACGACGCGCGAGCGCGTCGCTCCGCCTTCGCGCACCCGGCCCGAGCAAGGACGCGAGCGCAGCTCGGCTCGCCAGCTCGTGCGCCCCGCGCCCTTCGGCGCGAGGGGCGCGTATGCGTTTGCGTACGAGCGGGTGCTGTGGCCGACCTGGCAGCGCATCGTGAACGGCAGAGCCATCTTCGACCGCCTCTCCTTTCTCGAGGCGACGGAGTGGCGGACGCCGCAGGAGCTGGAGGCCCTCCAGGTCGAGCAGCTCAGGGCCCTCCTGGGCTACGCGGGCACGCACGTGCCGTACTACCGCGAGCTCTTCGCCAAGGTGCACTTCGACCCGCGGTCGGTGCGCCAGCGCAAGGACCTCGAGCAGATCCCGCTGCTCTCCCGCGATACGGTGCGCGAGCGCTACGCCGACCTCGTGGACCCTGCGCACCAGGGCCAGAACCACAAGAAGGGCACGAGCGGGTCGACCGGCGCGCCGCTCCAGTTCGAGTACTCCAACGAGAGCGAGAGCTGGAGGCAGGCGATCCGGCTGCGCGGCTACCGTTGGGCGGGCTACCGCCCCGGGCTGCCGACGCTCTTTTACTGGCCCGAGGGCATCGTCCAGACGGGGCTCCGGCACGCGAAGACGGAGCTCGACCGCGCCCTGCGGCGCGAGACCTACGAGGACCCGCTGCTCCACGACCCGGCCTCGCTCGACCGCGTGATCTCCGCCGTCCGGCGGATGCGCCCGAACGTGATCGTCGGCTACACGCAGGCGCTCGTCCTGCTCGCGCGCCACGTCGAGGAGCGGGGGGCGCGCGACTGGGACGACATCCCGGTCATCTGCGGCGCGGAGGCGGTGCTGCCGGGCGACCGAGAGGTGCTCGGTCGCGTGTTCGGGCCCGAGATCTTCGAGACCTACGGCTCGCGCGAGACCATGATGGTCGCCTCCGAGTGCTGCGCTCACGACGGCATGCACATCGCCGAGGAGAACGTGGTCGTCGAGCTCGTCGACGTCGACGGCGCCTGCTCTCCAGGAGACGCGGGCGACGTGGCCGTGACCGATCTCCACAACTTCGGCATGCCGCTCATCCGGTACGTGAACGGGGACGTCGCGGTGATGGACGGCCGGGGCATCTGCGCCTGCGGGCGCGGCCTGCGCAGGCTCGCGCGGCTCGAGGGACGCCGCTCCGACACGCTCCGCGACGCCTACGGCAACGCGATCCCCGGCATGACGTTCCATGCGCTCTTCGTCCAGCGGGAGGACGTCGTGCGGCGCTTCCAGGCGGTGCAGCGCGCCACGGGGGACGTCGAGCTCCGGATCGTCCGCGGGACGGCGTGGTCCGAGAAGACCTTCGAGCCCATTGTCGGCCGGCTTCGCAGCTACCTGCGCGGCCTGCCCCTGTCCGTCCTCTATGTGGACGAGATCCCACCATCCGCGTCGGGCAAGTACCGCCCCATCGTGGCCGAGCACGTGTAGGTGACGCCGTGGCATACGCCAGGATCTCGCTGGACGACGTCATCGGGCCGCGGCCGCGCCCGGCCCTGGTCCACCAGCTCGCGGCCGGTGCGGTCGCGGGACAGGTAGGCGGCGGCGCGTTCGCCGTCATCGCCATCGGCCTCTGCCGGGTGTTCCTGCGCACGAGCGGCTTCTTCCCCATGCAGGCCATCGCCGCCTCGATGACGGACCCGCACGCGGTCGAGGGCGTGAACCCCGACGCCTTCATCATCGGGCTCCTCATCCACCAGCTCGTGCCGTCGCTCGCCTGGGGGCTCGTCTTCGGGGCGCTGGTGTGGGCCGTGCGCCCGCGGCGGAACGCCGGGCTCACGCTGCTCGGCCTGGCCGTCGGGCTCGTCGCGTGGCTCGTCGACGTCGAGCTTCTCGTGCCGGCGCTCGCGCACAACCCCGACCTCTGGAATTCAGCCATCCCCCTGCCCATCGGCCTGCTCGCCCATCTCGCGTACGGGCTCGGGCTGTCGCTTCTCCCGTGGAAGTTCGACCCGATCGCGCGCACCTTCGACTGAGCGGGGTCGTCGTGGCCGATGAAGGGTGGCCGATGATCTATCATCCGCGACGCATCGCTGGAGCCGAGGTCCGCCGTGAAATTGCGCCTGATGGGTACGAAGAGCAGGATCACCGTGCGTACGTTCGCGGAGGGGCTGTTCGCGCGCCTCGCCCACGACCTCGAGATCGTCGCCGAAGGTACGGCGGGGCAATCGGAGCCCACCGCGGACGCCGCGGCGGCGGCCAGCGTGACCGTGCGGGTGCCCGTGCGCGGCCTTCGTGTCGTGGGAGCGGTGCGCGACGGCCTCGTGGACGAGCGGACGCTGAGCGTGTCCGATCGCGCCGACATCGAGGAGCGCATGCGGACCGGGCTCGCCGGCGACGAGGTCGTCGTCGTGGCGACGCTCGTGGGCACGCGGGCGCGGCTCGACGTCCGCACGCCGCACGGGCGGCAGTCCGTCGAGGTGCCGGTGGTCGTGAACCGGACGGAGGCGGGCTCGGTGCGCGCCTCGGGCACGGGGGACCTATCCCTCCGCGCGCTCGGGGTTCCGCCGGTGCGCGGCCCTGCGGGGGCCTTTCGGCTCGCGGATCGCGTACAGGTGAGCTTCGACGCTACCTTCGAGCCGGACGCGGAGACCGAGGCTCAGAAGTGACCGACGAGCTGCCCGAACCCGCCGTGCGGGCCAGGCGACAGATCGAAGGACAGCCGCGCTTGCTTCGGTGCCGCGTCGTCGGAGGGGCGCGCGATGAAGAAGTAGGCGGCCAACCCGAGCGAGACGATGCCGACACCGAGGGTCGCCCCTGCTGCGTACCACTTGTCCTGGATGGACGTGACCTCCGACGGAGAGCAGGTGCCGTTCTTCCCCGCTGGCGCGCACCCCCCGGGGCTCTTGTCGTTGTTCACCTGCGTGTTCGCGGCGAGCTCCAGGGTCAGGGCTGCGCCGAGCGCGATGACGCCGGCGCCGGTGAACACGTAGGCGAGGGGCGAAGGGCCGTGGGACGTGCCCGCGGCAGGGCGGCTGCCCGTCCCGTTGCCCGTGGCGGGCTCCGCGCCGACCGGCGCGGGAAAGTGGACCGTCAGGCTGCGGTTCTTCTCTCCCTCGCGGATGAGCACCTGTTCTTCGACCGGGGCGGGGGCCGCGGAGGACTCGTACTTGAAGGCATGAACGCCGGGATCGACCGGAAAGGGCTTGCCGTTCAGCTCGCTGCCCACGAGCACTCCGTCGACGGACACCTTCACCGCGAAGACGTCGTGGCCCTGCCAGTCGCGCGCGCCGATGACCACCGACGGCAGCGCCGCGATCACCTCGGTCATCCACTGCGTGCAGTCTTGCCGCACGAGCCCGGGACACTCGGCGCGCGAGCACGAGAGCAGCTGCTCGCGAGCCACGAGGAGCTTGCCCTCCAGCCGGGCCTGTTGCGCTTTGTCCGAGGCGGTGATGCACGCCTGCTTCTCGTCCCCGCGGGCGGTCCCCGCGGCCAGCGTGAGCAGCCCCGCCCCGGCCATCGCGACGAGCTGCGCTCGTGCGTTGGTCCCCATCCGCTGCGCCCGCCTCGCTGGCGGCGATAGCCCGAGCGTGTCTGTGAGGTTCGGCGGTCGGATGCGCATTACGGCCGCTAGCTTACAGGCATTTCGCCTTGTAGTGCTTGCGACCTTCGGCGTCCCAGGTGTACGGCGGATCGCAATCGTTCGACGGATGCGCGGCCTGCGGTGGCTGCGCGGGCGCCTGAACGACGGTCGTGGCCGCCTTCGGATCCTGCGTGGACTGCGCGGCCTGCGTCGGAGGCTTGGGGGTAGACTTGTGGTCGACCGGGTGCGCCGTAGGGCCGGACGGGTCCGCCAGCGCGACCTTCTTCGCGGCGCCGGCGTCCACCGCGAGGCCGCCCGCCGCGACGGCGCTGGCCGCTTCGCTGGCGGCGGGCGGCGGCGTATCGGGGATGGGAGGCGCGGACGCCGCCGGGGCCGTTGCCGCCACGACGCCTACGCCCGGGCCGGGGTGAACACTGGACGTGTCCGTGCTTGCCGTCCCGGTCGCCGCCGTCTCGGCCCCTCCGCGGTGCCACAAGGCGTAGAGCGCCATCGGCACCATGAACACCATGGCGGTCGCGAACACGGCGATGCCGACCCGCCGGCTCGACCGCGCGTTCGCCTGGCTCGCGACGGCGTTGGAAGCGACCGAGATGCTCGATACCTGCGTGGGCGAGACGTTCAAAGACGAGATGGCGGTCCTCGTCGCCATCTCGCCTCCCGCGCCGATGCTTCCGAGCTCCGGATGCCACGCCCCGGACCCTTCGGGCCGCGGCATCTCGATCCGCTTGCCGGGGATGCTCGCGCTGCCGCTCTCGATCTCCGCAATCTGTCCGGCGCGCGCAGCGAGGACGGGGCTCGCGATGCGCTCGACCCAGTCGCTCACCTCGGCGGCGGTGGCGGGCGTGAAGCACTTCTCGAGAGCGAGCGCCATCTCCCGCGCGGATTCGTAGCGCTTGGACGAGTCGCGCTCGAGGCCTCGCAGCACGACCGTGTCGAGCCGCTCGAAGCCGCGCAGCACCGAGGAATCGAGCGTCTTGCTCGGATCCAGGATGACCTTGCTGGGAGCGGGAATCTCCCCCTGGAGGACCTTCGTGACGACGGCGCCTTCGTTGTCGCCCCCGAACAACCGTTCGCAGGCGAGCGCTTCCCAGAGGACGACCGCTGCTGCGTAGATGTCCGTCTTGCGCGTGAGCGCCTCGCTCCGGAGCTGCTCCGGCGCCATGTAAGCGAGCTTGCCTTTCAGCTGGCCTTCGCGCGTCGTCTGGATGCGCCCCGCTGCCTTGGCGACGCCGAAGTCCAGCACGCGCGACTGGCCATCGCTGCCGACGAGCACGTTCTGCGGCGATACGTCGCGGTGGACGATGCCGAGGGGCTCGCCGCGCTCGTTGCGCGCTTCGTGCGCGGCGTGGAGTCCCTGGAGCACGCCCGACATGATCGCGATCGTGATGTTGATGGGGATCCGCTCCCCGCGTTCCCGGGAGGAGCGAATGAGGCGCGAGAGCGACTCGCCAGGGACATAGTCCATGACGAGAAAGAGCTCCCCGTTCGTCGCCACGACGTCGAGCGTGGGCACGACGTGCGGGTGGCGAATCCTGGCGGCCAGCCGCGCTTCGTCGAGGAACATCGACACGAACTCAGGGTCCGACGCGAACTGTGGGTGGAGGCGCTTGATCGCGACGGTGCGGGAGAACCCGACCGGCCCGAGCAACCTGCCGAAATGAACGGTAGCCATCCCGCCCGCGGCGATCGTGCCGTACAGGGCGTAGCGTCCGACGATGCGGACGGATGACTTCGAGCTCTCCACGACCTCCTAGCCTACCAAAGCGGCCCTGAAGCATCCATGAAACCCCGAACGGGCTACGTGGCGCTTCTCGTAGCAGCGGAACTGCGGCTCCCAACGCCGCTCCGCACTGCCCGCCACCCTCTTAGATCCCTGGCGCGCGAGAGACGTCAGAGGACCATGCGCAAGTTTCTCCTGGCCCTGCCGATCGTTCTTCTCGTCGTCCCCGGTTGCCGCACCGCACCAGAAGCGGTGGTCGCCGCCGAAGGGGTCAGCACCCCCGGCGCTGCGTCACCTACCTCCACCCCGGACGTCCCTGCTCGCCAGGCAGCCGGCGCGGCGCCGGTCAGCGCGGCCGAGCTATCCGCCACTCCGCCCGAGGTCGCCGCTCCCACGGGCGTGGCGCTCGCGGCTCCGCCCGCGACCGCGGCACTGGCTGCAGCCCCTGCTGCATCCGCGACCCCGGCCGCGCTTGGCCATGCGCGTGGGGCGGCGCTCGGCTCCGCCGGTGGTGCCCCAGCCATGGCCCGACCTTACGCGCCCGCGCCCAAGGACGAGGGACGGTCCGCCGACGGCGCATGGATGGCGGCAGGCGGATCCATCAAGGCCGGCGAGTGGGACGACAACGCCAACTACCACGAGTTTCAGCGCTACCTGGCCGGCGCGACCGAGAGCTACCCACTTCACCGGGTCGACGTGAGCGACCGTCAGTTTCTCGTGGTCCGCGACATGGACGGCAAGGCAGTCCCGCGATGCCGAGTCACCGTCAGTGACAAGGGCCAGCAAGAGGTCACGCTCACGACGACGGCTTCCGGCCGTGCTGTGCTCTTCCCCCACGGCGAGCGTCTCGACGGGCCCGGCCTCACGGCATCGGCCAACTGCGCGGGGGCGACGGCCTCGGCGCACTTCTCCCTAGCGGACCAGGATGGGATCGTCGACCTCAGGCTCCAGAGCAAGAGGGAGCTCCCCGCGACGCGCACCATCGACGTCGCGTTCATCCTCGACACGACGGGCTCGATGTCCGAGGAGATCACCGCCGTGAAGTCCACCATCGGGAAGGTGGCCTCCACGCTGCGGCAGGCGAACTTCTCGGTGCGCATCGGGCTCGTCGAGTACAAGGATCGGGGCGACCCGTTCGTCACCAAGGTCCACCCGATGTCGCAGAACGTCGACCGCTTCCTGGCGGACGTCTCCAGCATCGAGGCGGGAGGCGGCGGGGACACGCCCGAGTCCGTCAACGAGGGGATCCATGCCGCGCTCACCCAGCTCTCGTGGGGCGCGGACTCGATTGGAAAGTTCGCGTTCCTCATCGGCGACGCTCCCCCGCACCTCGATTACTCGAACGACGCCGACTACGCCGTCGACATGCGCGACGCGGCGCACCACGGCATCCAGGTCTTCACCATCGCCGCTTCGGGCATGGACGGTCTAGGGCAGGGGGTCTGGCGCCAGATCGCGCAGTACACGGACGCGACCAACCTGTTTGTCATGCGCGGCGGCGCGGGTCCCCAGTCGGTCGGGGGCGGAGACCCGAGGTCGTCGTGCGGAGGGACGCAGACGCAGTACGCGAGCGGCAACCTCGACGTCCTCATCGTGTCCAAGGTGCAGCACGAGCTCAAGGGACTCGACCGCGACCCGATGCGGATCCCGGGGCTCCACGGCGACGAGAACGCCAAGGCGTGCGGCGACCGGGTGGCGTTCGACTGACGAGCTCAGCTTCTCGGGCGACGACGCTCTTCGCGCCCGCGCCGCTCGCCCGCGAACGCGGCCGCGAGCAGCGCTCCCAGCTCGTCGCTCGCGCCGTCGCGCCGGCTGCGCGTGCGTCGCTCGCGGGCGATCCGGCGAAGCTCGTGGACGGTACGCGCGCGTGCCTGGGCGCGCTCGTGAATCAGGGCGTGCGAGCCGCACACGGTTGCGGTCTCGCCCCCGGCCAGCTTCGTCGTCGACAGAGCGCGCGTATCGCTCATCCCGCACACTACACAGGTCTCGGTGGGAGCCATGCGCGGACGATGAGCGATCCGTCGGCCCTGGGCCAAGTTTGGGAGGACGGCGGCCACGACGGAGGGGTGTCGGGCAAGCCGGGGGTTGCTTGCAACCCACGGATTGCCCGACATCCTCCTAGTGTCCTGAGTCCATGATTTGTCGGTGAATCCATGGCAGGGTGCGCCCGTCAGACGCGCATGGCCAAGCTACAAAGGGCGATCGGGCAGCTAA
>Ga0302279_10000759_pt1 | contig 47471 bp, 47 predicted proteins | sample III_Bog_N3_3_FD_194541 | JGI IMG/M metagenome (GOLD analysis project Ga0302279, IMG submission 194541) | Peat permafrost microbial communities from Stordalen Mire near Abisko, Sweden - III_Bog_N3_3 | ecosystem: Environmental > Terrestrial > Soil > Wetlands > Peat | place: Sweden: Abisko... | reverse complement strand
CAGCGTCATCTCGCACGAGTTCGAGAAGACCTACACCGAGCTCCGCGCCGGCTCGATCCACCAGGAGGACGGGCCCGACCTCGAGCCTCCTCCGCCGTCGGCGTCCGCGCCGGACGACGTCCTGCGCAAGAGCCGGCGCCTGAAGCGCGGCTACGCGCGGATCGACGCGGTGGAGGCGCGGCTCGATCCGCTCGCGCTGCCGCTGCGCGTCTTCCGCGGGATGCAGGACGGCACGTACGACGCGACCGACCTCGCGGTGGCGTGCGACGTGGACGTGGCGGACATCTACCGCGCGCGCCCGCGTGACCATCAGATCCGTCCGGACGACACGCCCGCTCCCTCGTCCGCGCCGTCGTCCGCGCCGCGCGCGCCCGACCAGCAGGAAGCGGACCGGGTGCGGCTCATTGCGCTGCAGGCGTGCACCGCGGAGACCTGGGGCCCGTGCAAGGAGGGGCTCGACCGCGCCAAGGCGCTCGACCCGGCAGGGGAGACGGACCCGCGCGTCGTCGCGGCCCGCAAGGCTCTCGCATCCGCGGCGGGGCACGACAAGACGCCTCACTGAAAGCGAAAGTGCCGCAGGGACCCTCGCCAGCGGCTTCGGGGACGTGGCTGCATCCGCCCGCGACGACCTCTCACTCGCAGCGGTCGCCGCCCATCTCGGAGACCGGGTCGTAGTATGTCCGCACACGTTCGAGGGACGCACTCGCCGCCCTGACCGTCGACGCAGGCGCCGCCATCAGGGCACGCGCCGCAGTCAAGCGAACCGCCACAGCCATCGGACACGGCGCCGCAGGCCGGACCGGCCGGACGAACCCGTCGCTCCGCGGGATCAGCTCGAACCTGCTGTCCACCCACCGTCCACGAGGATGGCGCGGGCCGCCGCGACAAACGCGCGTGCACCATCGACCTCCGCGCTTACCATCGCCTCCGTGAAGACATACTCGGCCGTGTAATCCGCGTCTTGCCGGAAGCTCATGAGCCTCGACAGCAGCGCGGCCACCTCGGGGGCCATTTTCCCGCTGCGGACGAAGTTACCTTGCAGCAGGCGCGTCAGGCCGCCGTGGGTTCGCGGCTCCTCTCCGACCGTGAGAAGAAGCGCCCGGGCGTAGTGGAACGCGCCGTAATAGGCGCGGCTCACGGCCCCCGCGAGCTTACCCGCGGACAGCAAGAGCTCGGCCTCCTGCACGCCATCGTCGCCGCGCCCGACCTCCGCCAGGATGGCAGCCCTCGTCTGATCGTGCGTCACAGACGAATCCCTTCGCGTTCGATGTCGCGGAACAGACGACGCCCCCCGGCCCGCATCCGCTCGGTCTGCGCCGTCGAGTACGCAAGCGGCGACAGGCCGACCCACTCGGGAAGCGAGCGGTCCACCGCAACGGCGAGATCGAAGACCCCGATCCGCTCGTCGTCCGTCAGGTCGTCGACGGCGACCATCACATCCGCGTCGCTCTCCTCGTGGGCTTCACCCCGGGCATGGGAACCGAACAAGATGACATCGCGGACACGACTTCCGAAGCGCTCACGCAGAGCGCGACCGAACCGCTCCACGGCTTCGAGCACCATCGGTGCATGGGTGACGGCCGCCATCCGAACAAAGATAGCACCCACCCAGCCTGTTACGACCTCAGCTGTGCTCGTCGGGCAGCGGCGACAGGACGTTCAGCGGCACCGAGCGGCGGATCGGCGTGAGGAAGATCTGGATGGGCGAGTTGCAGTCCGCCGACGGCTCGTCCTTCGTCGCGTGCGTGCAGCTCGCGGGGTCCCCCGCCGCGCGAACGAGCGACCGGCTCTGCGTCGTGTTGGCGCCGGCGCCGGCCATCCCCATGTTCACGCCCGCCTTTCCGGACGCGTTTCCGTCGGCGACCAGCTTGAAGGCCCCGATGCTGAGCGCGGTCACGAGGTGCGTGGCGCGCGAGCACTCGGCGCCGTTCGTCGCGTCGCCCGCGACGGCGCGAACGAGCTGCATCTGGCCGGACACCGTCGTCTGCACGTGCAACGTTCCCGCGGTCTTGAGCTGGCCGGCGAGGGAGGCGGCGCCGAGGGGCAGCTTGGCGTAGAGCTCGTCCTCGTCGTTGATGTCGGTCGTGTCGGTCGACAGGGTCGTCTTCTTCCAGGCGTAGGTGCCCGCGACGCGGCAGCTGTCCACGATCTTGAGATCGCACCCGGAGTACTCGACCGCGACCGCCCCTTCGTGAAGGAGGGCCTCGAGGCGCGCCTTGTACGAGGCCGGCCACTCGGTGACGAGCGGCTGATCGTGGCTCGCGGCGACGGTGCACTTGGCCAGGGCCGTCGTGTCGTGGCCGCCGTTCGGCATCACGCTCTGGGCGACGACCGCGTTACCGCAGCCCCCGCCGAAGGCGAGTGTCAGGGCCGCAAACGAGATGGCGAAGCCGGCGCGCAGGTTCATCGGGCACCTCTGTAGCTGAATCACGACCGTCGCGCACGGTCAGCGGTTTGCCGGAGCCGCGGGAGCCGGAACCGGCGACGACGCCGCCGCCGCGACGGCGCGTTCGAGATCGTCGCCCGTCTGGCCCTCGCCGCCTACCCACTGGACGACTCCGCTGCGGTCGGCCACGAACGTCGCCGGCAGCGTGGCGACACGAAAGCGCCCCGACAGGACGTTCGACGTGTCGTGGACCACCGGAAACGTGAGGCCGAAGCGCGCCACGAGGGCCTGGGCGGCCTCCGCCCCTTCGTCCTCGTCCACCCCGAGGAAGATCACATCGGCGTGGTCGTGGTGGATTCGCTCCGCCTCGGGCAGCGTGACCATGCAAGGCGCACAGTACTGCGCGAAAAATTTCACCACGACGGGATGGCCCGCCAGGTCCGCGGCGTCGAGCTTCTGGCCGCCGAGCGCCCGGATGTGATGGAGCTCCGGCAGCGCGCGGCCGAGGAGGGCGTGCGGGACGGCCGCCGGATACGACGGCGGCCCGCACCCGAGGAAGACGATGACGAGGACAGACCACGGAGCGCGGGGCACGGCCTACTCAACACCCGCTCCCGCTCGAGATCAAGGCGGCTCTGGCGCAGATCACCCACGGTGTGTGTTGCGGAGGCATCGGGCACGAGGCTAGAGTCCGCCAACTCTTCGCCAACCCACGAACAGCCCGAAAGCCTTGGAGCTCGCCATGACTGAGACCGCTCAAAACACGCTCGGCGCAAATGCCGCGAGGCAGCTAGCCAACACGACGAAGACGCCGCCGCAATGGATCGGCGTCACGCCCCGGTGGCTCGTGAGCCTGCTCCCGTGGACCCCGGTCGAAGCAGGAACGTACCGCGTCAACAAGGTGAAGGAGGGCGGAGAGGCGGGCATCGGGATCCAGTGCAGCCCGAGCGAGGGCGACGAGCTGCCGACCGCGTTCATCGACTACGAGGAGCAGCCGCGCGAGTACACGCTCAGCACCGTCACGACGACGCTCCAGGTCCAGACGCGGATCTCGGATCTGTACCGCAGCCCGATGGACCAGGTGCGCGAGCAGCTCGGCGTGCTCATCGAGATGGTGAAGGAGCGCCAGGAGAGCGAGCTCGTCAACAACGAGAACTACGGCCTGCTCCACAGCGTCGCTCCCTCGATGCAGATCTCGACCCGCGCCGGCGCTCCGACGCCGGACGACCTCGACGCCCTCATCTCCAAGGTGTGGAAGGAGCCCGCCTTCTTCCTGGCTCACCCCGACGCCATCGCCGCGTTCGGCCGCGAGTGTACGTGGCGCGGCGTCCCCCCGCCGACGATCACGCTCTTCGGCTCGCCCTTCATCACGTGGCGCGGCATCCCGCTCATCCCGTCGGACAAGCTCCGCGTCAAGGGCGGCAAGACGAACATCCTGCTCCTCCGCACGGGCGAGAAGAAGCGCGGCGTCGTCGGCCTCTTCCAGCCGGGCCTTCCGGGCGAGGCGAGCCCGAGCCTCTCGGTGCGTCTCATGGGGATCAACCAGAAGGGCGCGGCCTCGTACCTGGTCTCGCTCTATTGCTCGGCGGCCGTCCTGACGGATGACGCGATCGGCGTTCTCCAGAACGTCGATGTGGGCGCCTACCGTGAGTACAAGTGATCCCGCGCCGCCCGTAGCGGCGGGGCCGAGTGACTTTTCGGCGATGGCCGGCGAGATCGAGCGGCTCGCCAACGAGATGTTCAAGGGCGTTCCCGGCGCGGCGATGAACGGCCCGACGGCCGCGTCTGCCGCGCCCGTGGCCGGGCTTCCGACGCCGGGAGCCCCGCAGGACCCTTCCCCCGTGGCGGCGGCATCGACGTTCGCGCCGCTGGTTCCTCCGCACGTGGGGCCGAACGCGGCCAACGTCGGCGCCGGGGGAGCATCGCCCCTGGTGATGCTCCCGCCGGTGCCGGGGTTCGTGCACCGGCCCCCGCTGGCAGCAACGCCCGCGCCGAAGGAGAGCGATCTCCGGGCCCTCCCGACGCTCCTCTCGGACAACCTCGGTTTGCCGTCGCCCATCGCCCTCGCGAGCGGCCACGATCCGAACCAGTCGACGCCGTACTTCATGTCGCTGGCGGGGCTTCCCGCGGCCTCGCCCGCGTCGGCACCTTCGGCCGTTCCGCCGGGCTCGCTTCCCGTGACGGCGCCGCCGGGCTCGCTTCCCATCGAAGGCGCGCCCGTACCCGCTTCCGCCAACGTCACTGACGTGTACGTTGGCGCGCCTGCATCTCCCGTCGCCGTCCCGGGCGAGCTCCAGGCGAGCCCGCCGGCTGCCACCAACTCCGGCATGGCCCCCGCCGTGCCCGGCGCCGTCGAGACCGATCCGAGGCCGGCCGTCCAGCTTCCCACGAGCTCGTACGACTTTCAGCCCGAGCTCGTGCCCGAGCTCTCCCGCGGACGCGGCATCTTCGACCCGAACGCCGTCAAGCGTGACTTTCCGATCCTGCGCGAGCGGGTGCACGGACGGCCTCTCGTCTGGCTCGACAACGCGGCGACCACGCAGAAGCCGCAGGCGGTGATCGACCGCATCTCCTACTTCTACGAGCACGAGAACTCGAACGTTCACCGCGCCGCGCACACGCTCGCCGCGCGGGCGACCGACGCCTACGAGGCCGCGCGTGACAAGGTGCGCCGCTTCATCGGCGCGCCCTCGTCCCGGCAGATCATCTTCGCGCGTGGGGCGACCGAGGGCATCAACCTCGTCGCGCAGAGCTGGGGCCGCCGGAACGTGGGCGCCGGCGACGAGATCGTCATCACGTGGCTCGAGCACCACGCCAACATCGTCCCCTGGCAGCAGCTCTGCTCGGACAAGGGCGCCAAGCTCCGCGTGGCCCCGGTCGACGACCGCGGCCAGATCATCCTGGAGGAGTACGAGAAGCTCCTCGGGCCTCGCACGAAGCTCGTCTCCTTCACCCAGGTCTCCAACGCCCTCGGCACCATCACGCCCGCGCGCGAGATGGTCGCCATGGCGCACCGCCATGGCGCGCGCGTGATGGTCGACGGAGCGCAGGCCGTCTCGCACATGCCCGTGGACGTGCAGGCGCTCGATTGCGACTTCTACTCCTTCTCGGGCCACAAGGTCTTCGCACCGACCGGCATCGGCGTGGTCTTCGGCAAGGCCGACGTGCTCGAGACGATGCCGCCGTGGCAAGGCGGCGGAAACATGATCTCGGACGTCACGTTCGAGAAGACGACCTACCAGCCGCCGCCCTACCGCTTCGAGGCCGGCACCGGCAACATCGCAGACGCGGTAGGGCTCGGGGCAGCGATCGACTACGTGAGCGCGCTCGGGCTCGAGAACATCAACCGCTACGAGCACGAGCTGCTCGGGTACGCGCAGGAGCGCCTCCTGCGCGTGCCCGGTCTCAAGATCATCGGAACGGCGCCCGACAAGGCGGGGGTCATCTCGTTCGTCCTGGACGGGGTGCGCACCGAGGACGTGGGCGGAGCGCTCGATCAGGAGGGCATCGCCGTCCGGTCCGGCCACCACTGCGCGCAGCCAATCCTGCGTCGCTTCGGGCTCGAGGGGACGGTTCGCGCGTCCCTCGCGCCGTACAACACCTGCGAGGACATCGACGCGCTCGTCGCGGCGCTGCTTCGCCTCCCGTCCGGCCGCCCGGTCACCTCCTGAGCCGCTGAGGCGCGCTCCGCCATCGCGGCGGGTGCCGACACTTCACTGAAACCAGCGACAGCTCGGCCGCCGCCCCAACGACGGCGGCCGTTACCCTCTGCCGCCATCGCCATGAAATCACACCTGTTTCCGGAAACCACCCGGACGGCTGAGGCAGCCCCTTGTGCGGCCGCTTTTGTTCGTTATAGTAGACGAGTGATCCACTCAATCACTCCCCAGCAGGCTCACGAGCTCATCTCCCGCGGCGAGGTCGACGTGGTCGACGTGCGCGACCCAGGCGAATGGTCGGGCGGTCACCTGCCCGGCGCGCGCCTCGTCCCGCTCGAGCAGCTCCGCGCCAACACCAAGGCCCTGCTCCCGCGGGATGGCGTCGTCTTCGTGTGCGCGGCAGGCGTCCGCAGCCAGACCGCCGCGCGGGTCGCCGCTGCTCATGGGCTCACCAAGATCTACAGCATCAACAGCGGCACGCGCGGCTGGGTCAAGGCGGGGCTGCCCCTCGTCAACGACATCAGCGTCGCCGTCTGACGCGGGGCGCGCCCCAGGCTCAGTTGCAAGCGTCGTTCTGGTCGGGCGGCTCGACCGCGCACCCGTCCGCGCAGATCTGAGCCACCGAGATGCTCTGCCCGGAGCACTGGTAGAGCGTGCCGGGATCGCCGCCGACGCTGTCCGCCCCGCAGTAGAGCCCGTCTCCGAGGCCCGCGCAGCTTGCCGAGCCAGCCCCCGCGTCGTCGCTGGGGAGCGGCGAGGGCGGAGGCGGAGCGGGGGGTGCGCTGCACACTTCGTTGAAGGCCGCCTGCGCAGCGGGGAGGTACTGCTTGTACCTCCCCGAGTTGTAGGAGCCCCACGGGTGCCAGTTGGTCCCGGTGCTGCTGATCACGACCATCGCCTTCGCATTGCAAGCCGGGTCGTAGACACACGCGGTCGAGTACTCCGACTGGTAGCAGCTGTTGATCTGCCAGATGCCGCGGTCCGTGCTCCCGTCCGGACAGCCCGAGGTTGGACCGTTGGTCGCGAAGTTGTCCGGTATGAGAGACGACTCCGCCATCGCAATCGCGCCCGCGATGACCAGGTTGGCATTGCAGGAGAGCCCCGCGTTGCGCGCGTCGTTCAAGGCGGTCTTCATCGAGATCGCGGTCGCCAGCGCGTCGTCGCTCGAGCCCACAGGCGCGGGGGCGGAGCTGCAGCCGACCAGGGCAACGAGCACCGCGGGCGCAGACCAGGACAGCTGACGAGTGCGTGCTTGCATGAATCCTCCGGCTGCCGCCGTGACGTCGGCGGCGTGGGGCGCTTAGCAGCGACCGTGCCGAGCACTTGCTGCAGACGGCCCCCTATTTCTCTCGGGAAATCGCTACAGAGCCACGAGAAGGTTCCGAGCTGACCGGATCTTCGGTGGCCCAAGTCTGGGCTGCAGATGGCCCGACCGCATGGCGATCACGCCGCTAGGACGGGCACTCGGCCACCTCGACGACGGCGGCCCACGGGATCGCGCACGCCGCCATGCCTCCGTCGTCCGTGCAGACGCCCACGACTCCATCTGGTGAGATCCGCGGCGCGGGCATCTCGTCGGGGACCATCAGGGAGAACGGACTGCCGACCATGCCGAAGCGCGAGGGGCCGCGTACGCCGACGGCGTCGGTCGTGACGCGCAGCCGGAACCTCTTGCCCTGCAGCTGCTCGACTGCGCGTCTGGCGTCCCCGGCCACCGGGTGACATGGATCGGGCGCGACGACGCTCGGGCTCGCGCTGGCGGCGGTCACCTCGATGGGTCCCCTGGGCGACCATCTGCCTTCGGTCCAGGCGTAGTCGAGCGCCTTGCCGCAGCCCGCGGCATGTCCGGCGGTCACGTTGACGTAGACCGCCGCGCACCCGAGATCGATCCGCGCACGCGCCTCGAGCGCGACCCGCTCGGCCTCCAGCTCCGCCTCGATGCGGCGGACCTTGTCCGCCACCGGGTGCGTCTGGCTCCAGTATGCGCTGAAGGGGACCGCGACCAGCGCGATGAGGACGACCGCGCCGAACAGTACGCGGGAGTCCCCCTTCGTCCCGCGGAAGCCCATGTGCAGGCCCATGGGCGCGAGGATACTCCACGATCGGCGCGCGAGGTGCCGCTGGCGCCACGGCGGCGCCAGGCTAAGCTGGGCGAATGACGAGACGCCGAGGGGCCGCTGGCACCGCCACGATCGCAGTCTCTCTTCTTCTTCTCGCCGTCGCGTGCACGAGCAGCAACAGCAGCGGGGACGACTCGAGCTCGTGCGCGGAGCTCACGGCGTGCTGCACCTCGATCGGCTCGGCCAGCGTCCAGACGACGTGCAACCAGGTCTCGCAGTCGGGCAACGAAGGCTCGTGCGCCTCGGAGCTCGCCAAGTTCCAGGACGCCGGAACCTGCTGACCGACCGAGGTTTCGCTCGGTCACCTCACCCTTCGACCAGGCGAGGTCCCGCGGGCGTCCCCCGGTTCCGCGCCACGGTCACCGGTGGGGGCTCCGGGTCGCCGCCCTCCATCACCTTCAGCCAGCGCACGCCCGTGCAATGCCTCATCGTCACGAGGACGGGCATCCAACCTTCGACCCGGGTGCCCTCGATCGCGGCCCAGATCGGCGCGTTGCCCCGGATGATGTTCTGCACGATGGCGCGGGTCATGACGACGGAGACCACCTCGTGGTGGAAAGCCTGGACGAGACCGACCGCGTCGTCGATGCCGTCCGCATCCGAGCCCGACAGCCATTCCATCTGCGGCGTGCTCTTGCCGAGGAAGTGGTTCCACAGAAACTGACGGAGCCGCGTGGCGGCGGCCGCGAAGATGTGGTCGACCAGCTCCTCGATGGAGCTGGCTCGAAATGGCCGTGGAACGAGGTCGACTCTCAACAGATGGCGGGGGGAGACCGCCAGGCTCACGAGCCAGCGTCCGATCCGCCTGTGGGATTGCACGCGCGGCTCGACCACGAGGTCGGGGTCTTCCTCGAGGTACAGGTGGATAGGGCTGAGCGGGTTCTCGAGATCCTCGGCCTCGAGGCCGACGTCGCGCATCGAGATCGCTTCGTTCGTGACGACCACGACTCGAAAGCGGAGACGCGTCCGGTGGACGAGCGCACGCCGCACGCTGCGCGCTGCGGGCGGGAGGCGCTCGAGGGCCTCCAGAGTGTCGAGCACCTCGACGGTGTCTTCTTCACCTTCGAGCGAGGTGATGACGCCGAGCTGCTGCGCCGCATGGCCGAGGAAGAGCCGCGCCTCCTGGGAGAAGGACTCCCTCCTGAGCTCGAGTGGTTCGTCCTCGCTGACCTCGGCGTACGACCGGCGAAGGCCCGCGTAGAGCGCGCCGGCGTGCAGCGCGAGCAGCCCGGAATGGTCGCGCAAGCTCCTCGCGAAGTCTTCCTCCGGGAAGTCGACCGTCTCCCACAGACGCCCCCCTGGGACGGCTGCGTCCGGCTTGGCCAGGGACGGACGAGATGCTTTCGCGGAGCGCAAGACCATCTGTACTCATACTAACGCGCACCGGTGGCTCCTGTTCCACGGCGATGGGCTCGTGCATGCCGTTATTGCGGGTGGCGGCCTCGGGAGGCAACCTGCGCTGCGCCCATGAAAGAAGACCGACCGAGCTTCACCGCCGCCTACGTCGCCACGGCCCGAGCCCTCGGCAGCCTGCTGCCGCCCGAAGCGCGCCTCTGCGAGGACCGCTTCGGCGCCGCATTCGCCGGCCAGACCATCGTCGCCGCGGTGCGACGCCTGGAGGTGGGTCCCGCGATCGCCCGGCGAGCCGCCCTCCACGTTCCAGGGGTCCTGCGCAACGTTCTCTGGCTGCAGCTGCGCACGCGGGTGCTGGACGACGAGCTGCGCTCGTTCGTCGAGGCAGGCGGGCGCCAGGTCGTCCTGCTCGGGGCGGGCTTCGACTGCCGGGCGGCGCGGCTCTGCCGCGCGCTCGCGGGCTCGGTGGTGTTCGAGGTCGATCACCCGGCCACGCAGGCGAAGAAGAGAAAGGTGCTGGGCGGGCTCGGCGCCGAGAGCGCCGACGTCGCCTACGTCGCGTGGGACTTCGAGCGCGACGCGATGGAGAAGCTTCCCGCGCGCCTCGCCGAGAGCGGGCATGACCACGCCTTGCCGACCCTCACCGTCTGGGAGGGCGTGACCATGTACCTGACGCCCCCCGCCATCGAAGCGGCCGTCGCCGCGGTGCGCGCCTACTCCGGGAAGGGCTCGCGCCTCGCCTTCACCTACTTCGACCGCGCGGTCGTGGAGCACCCTCCCCTGGCGCGCCGGCTCGCGGGCCACGTGGTCGCGCGCGCCGGCGAGCCGTTCCGCTTCGGGTGGGCCCCCGAGGAGCTGCCGGCGTGGCTCGCGGCAAGAGGCTTCCAGCTCCGGGCGGACGGCGTCGACACGGAGCTCGCCGCGCGCTTGCTTCCGCTCGGCTACGCGCAGCGAGTCGGCACCCGCGGCAACCACGTCGCGGTGGCGGAGACCGTCGACGGGTGAAGAGCTGCGCGCGGGCCGGCTACCCCGGCAACGGCGGCGGCATCGTCTTGCGCGTCGGTCGCGGGCGGATGAAGAGGGCCTGGGCCGCCCGCCCGAACGGCCCCCTCTCGTCGAACAGCTCGCTCTCGGCGAGCCCGATCCCGTCGGCGCTTGCGTGCGAGCTCACGCGCATGCCGATCCACTCGCCCTCGGGCGCGCGGGCGAAATACACCGTCAGGTCCGGATTCACGAACGCGAAGGCCTTCGGATCGAGCGGCGGTCCGACGCCGCTCTCGGCGTCCGCGAAGATGATCGTCCGCTCGACGGGCGTGGTCCGTTCTCCGAGGACGAGAGGCACGCGCGCCCGGCCCCACGCGCCGATCGGCACGGCGCCCCAGCGGCCCTCCACCATCCGCACGTCCACGGCTGTGTGGTACGCGGGCTCTGTACGAAAGAACGAAAACTTGTGCGACGGCGCGGTATCGGGTGGGGGCATGATGCGCGCCGCCGCGCCCGCGGTCACCCCGATGGCCTCGGTGCGCAACCGAAGGCCGAAAGCCCGCGCGACCTCGACACCGTCGGCGAGCAAGGTCGCGTCGATGCGCTGTGCCTGCCGGCCGGCTCGGCGCGCGGCGCACTGCACCTCGAGCGCCCCCTCGATCGGAACTGGCCGCAAGAACTCGACCATGAGCCGCGCGAGGCGAAACGCGTCCGCCTCCGGCTCTGCTCGGGCAATGGCGCCCGCGAGGAGCGCCGCCGGGGGCCCGCCATGTTGGTGGGCATCGTCCCAGGGACCTCTCGTGAGGACGGTCGCTCGCAAGTGCTCGCCATCACGTACGAAGAACGATTGGGGGACGTCGCTCATTGGGGTGACCCGGGCCGGCAGGCTCGTCCTTACGATACCCGAGCCCCGGGGATGGTCGCAGACCGTTTGCTTCGAGTCCGCCGCTCATCCGTCAGACGGGGACGGCCATGCTCGAGCTTGATGGGTTGGTGTGGTCAGGTGTCTTCAAAGCGAAGGAAGTGCTACGCAGTCCACCGAACATCGAAGCAGCCTTTGCAAGAGCATAGGCATCGGAGACGCACACATGCGGGAGACGAGAAGCGTGCTTGGTCGTAACTACCTCGGACAGTATCCGGTGATCGCTCTACCGGTGCTCGTGCTCGCGTGTCTTGCAGGGTGCCACGGGACCAAGGCGGGCGATGCCCCGGATGCCGACCAGGTAGCTGCCGCCGCCGAGGCTCCTGCGGCCGACGCCGCAGCTAGCGATCCCGACGCGGCAGCGGCGACCGCCGAGGTCGCTCCGCCTGCGCCCGTCGTCGCCGGGGACCCGGACGTGCCGCTCAACGAGGCCGTCGTGGGTGCTGCGCCCGTGCCCCCGACCTTCGCCGCCGACGAGGCTCCTCCCGCACCCGTCGTCGAGGATCAGCCCCCCGCGCCCGAGACGGACGACGCGTGGATCCCTGGTTACTGGTGGTGGAGCCCTCCGTTCCACCGCTACGTCTGGGTGAGCGGCGCGTGGCGCCACCCGCCGCCGGACCAGTCCTGGTCTCCCGGGTCTTGGGGGCTCTACGAAGGACGCTACGTGTGGACGCCCGGGTACTGGGGCCCGCGCGGCTACGCCCGGGAGATGATCGGCGTTCCTCCCCCTCCCTTCCGGACCGAGGTCTACGGCGCGGCCCCGGGCGAGGGTTACGTCTGGACGGCCGGGTACTACGGCTGGCGCGGCGGCAACTACGAGTGGATCGGCGGCTCGTGGCTGCGTCCGCCGTCGGTGGGCATGGGATGGGTCGAAGCACGGTACGTGACCGTCGGAGGTCGCTACTACCTTCAGCCCGGTCGATGGGACTTCGCGCCAGCACGTCGCGGCACGGTCTACGCGCCGGACATCAACGTCCATGCCGGTGCGCACCTCAGCCCCCACCCCGTGCCGGTGGCCGTCGTCTCGGCGCACGCGAACTTCGTGCAGGCCTCGGCGCACGCGATCTCGCAGGGCGCCGTCCGAACGCCGAGCGGAGGCTTCCGCGTGCAGGGCACCGCCGCTGCCCCGTCGCACCTGAACAACTTCGGCGCCCCCGCGGCAAACGTTCCTCACGCGGGAGGTAACGTCGTCACGGTCGGAAACGAGCCGCACCCCGGCAACGAGCCGCACCCCGGCAACGAGCCCCACCCGGGTGTCACGGTCGGAAACGAGCCGCACCCGGGAGCCGCTCCTGTGGGCGGTCGCACCGAGCCGCTCTCCACGACGCTCCACACGGGGGCCCCCACCGGGGCACCACCCGCCGTGCATCCCGGGCCGCTACCGACCGCCGTCCACACGACTCCGCCCGCGGTCGTCGTGCACACGGCCCCTCCCGCGGCGGCGGCTCATCCGCCGCCGGTGAAGAAGAAGCCCTGAGGCCTGTGACGGTCGGCACCACCGACCGTCCGTCGCCAGCACCGCGCGGGCCTCTTCGCGAGGCCCGCCGTGCCGGCATGCGATGGCGAGCCGGCACGGCTCGGTCAGTCGGGCCGGTCGCGGAGCGGTCCCGGTGCGGCGCACAGCGGGCAACCCGGGGCAACCGTGGCAAGGACTCCGCACGCCTTGCAGTCCACCCGGAGCCCGTGAAAGCCCTCTTCGCCCATCTCGACCGTGCCGCGCGCCTTCTGCGGACGCTGGCCCTCGTAGACGACGCGCGCGGGGAGCATCGCCGTGTAGCTCAGCGTTTGCGCTTTGCACCGGGGGCACGCTCGAGGCACCGCGAGCCGTCCCTCCGCGGCGAGCGCCGTGGCGAGCCCGGCCTGCGCGTTGCACCGCGGGCAGACCTCCGACTCGAACAGTCGCTTCTTGCATGATGCACACGAGATGCGGAACACCCCGTCTACGAACGTCTCGCCCTTGTACGCCCAGACGACGGGGCCGTACTGCTCTCCCCCGAGGAGCGTGAAGCGTCCGTCGACGTACGTGTCGAATTCCAGCTTTGTCCCTCCACAGGCGCACCCTAAGCTCAGAACCTCATCGAGCGCGGGCTTGGTAAGCAGTCCCATGGGCACCAAGCGTACACCGACGGCCGGCATTCTCTTTCTCGATCGGCACGTCGTGGTGGTGAACAAACCCTCGGGCCTCCTCGTCCACCGCGGCTGGGACAACGACGACGACGTCGCCATGTTCCGCGTGCGGGACGTGCTGGGCCAGCACGTCTACCCTGTGCATCGACTCGATCGCGGCACCAGCGGAGCGCTGATGTTCGCGCGCACGCGCGAGGCCGCGGCGGCCGTCGCCCACGCGTTCGAGTCCGGCCACATGGAAAAGCAGTACCTCGCGCTCGTACGAGGCTCGCCGCCCGATTCCGGCGTCATCGACTATCCGATCCCGAAGAGCGAGGGCAAGCCGCGGGTGCCCGCGGTGACGCGGTACCGCGTGGTCGCTCGCTCCCCGGTCGACCGATGCTCGCTCGTCCTGGCAACCCCGGAGACCGGTCGGCTCCACCAGGTGCGCCGTCACCTCAAGCACATCGACCACCCTCTCGTCGGCGACGTGCGGCATGGCTCAGGCGAGATCAACCGGCACTACCGCGCCACCTACGATCTGCATCGTCTCGCCCTGCACGCCCTCGTTCTTGCGTTTCCTCACCCCGTGACTGGGCGCCGCATCGAGGTCACCGCGAGCGTGCCTGCAGATCTGGCGGCCGCGTTTGCGCTGCTCGGCGTCGCCCCATGCGACGCCGATCCGTGGCAGAGTCGGAGTCGTGACGGGTAGCGGGGCGAGCTGGCTGACGGCACACCTGGCGACCGTGGCGGGGACGCTGCTCCTCGTCCCCTTCCTCGCCCGCATCCTGCGGGATCGAAGGCCCCCGGCGAGCACGCTCGCGTGGCTGCTCAGCGTCGCGCTGGTTCCGTACCTCGGCGTGCCGCTCTACCTCGTCCTGGGGCCGCGCAAGCGCGGCGCGCGGCGGCGGAAGGTCGCGCTCTACCCCGCGGACGCCAGATCTCCCGCCGCGCCTCCGACGGACCAACCGCTCGTCGCACGCATGCTCTCCGCCGACGGGATCCCGTCCCCCGAGGCGGGCAACACGATAGAGCTGCTCGCCACCGGAGAGGCGGCGTTCGCCAGGCTCATGGAGGCGCTCGAGGCGGCACGCACATCGATCCACATCTCGACCTTCATCCTCGGCGACGACGCCACGGGGACTGCCATCCTCGAGCTTCTCACGAGGAAGGCCGCCGCGGGCGTCGAGGTCCGTCTCCTCCTGGACGGTCTCTTCGCGCTGCGAGCGAGCGGCCGCCGGCTGCGGGCGCTCCGCGACGCGGGCGGCAAGGTCGTTCGCTTCGCTCCGATGATTCACCTGCCGTTTCGCGGCTCGGACAACCTGCGAAACCACCGCAAGATGGTGCTCGTCGACGGCGAGAGCGCCATCGTGGGCGGGATGAACCTCGCGGAGGAGTACATGGGCCCCTCCAGGCTCGCGGGCCGCTGGCGCGACATCGCGCTCGTCGTTCGTGGACCTGCCGTGCAGCGCATCGCAGAGATCGCCCTGGCCGACTGGGACTTCGCCGCCGGACAGGCGGCGTCTCCGGCCAGGCCGGTCGCCCGCGCGTCGGGCGCCGAGCGGACGGGCGATGCAACCATCCAGGTCGTTCCGAGCGGACCCGACTCCGTCGACGACACCCTGTACGAGGCCCTCCTCGCCGCGTGCTACGCCGCATCCCGTCGCATCTGGGTCGCGACGCCGTACTTCGTGCCCGACGACGCACTGACGCGGGCGCTCCGCTCGGCGGCCCGCCGGGGCGTCGACGTGCGCGTCATCGTGCCCAAGCGATCGAACCACCTCCTGGCCGACCTCGCCGGCGGCACCTACCTTCGCCAGATCCAGGCAGCGGGCGGCCGCATCGCAACCTACCCCGAGATGCTCCACGCCAAGGCGATCGTCGTCGACGGCGAGCTCGGAATCGTGGGGTCCGCGAACTTCGACATGCGGAGCCTCTTTTTGGACTACGAGATCGCGCTCTTCCTCTACTCGGCGCCGGAGGTCGCACGGCTCGCGCAGTGGTTCGACGACGTCGTCGCTTCGTGTGGAGATCTTGGCCGGGCGGGTCGTGCGCGGAGCCTCGGCGAAGACATCGGACGCCTGTTCGCTCCGCTCGTGTGACCGGTCACCAGTCGCGGAGTCGGGCGCGGATGCGGTTCGCCACGGCGCGGGAGCAAGGGAACGGCTCTCCGCGCGCGAGCCGCGCGGCGAAATCCCCTGGCAGATCCGTGAGCGACGCGAGCTCGCTCGGCAAGCGCCCCGTCGTCGCCAGCCACCTCTGCGCCTGCGCCACGACGGACTCGTATTCCGGATCCAGGACGCGCGTGGCGTTCGCCAGCTGAACGGTTAGCTCCACGTCGCCCACGCTCGCGTCGACGTCGTCGGCGTCGGCGTCGCCGAGCAGGGCCGCGACGTCGTCCTGGGTGATGCCGCGGAGCGCCTGCGCGTCGCCGCCGAGGACCACGTCGACGAGCTCGCGCTTCTTCGCCTTGAGCGAGAGCATCTTCTCCTCGATCGTCCCGCGCGCCAGAAGCCGCACGACCGTCACCGGCTTGTCCTGCCCGATGCGGTGCGCGCGGTCGGTCGCCTGGTCCTCGACCGCGGGGTTCCACCACGGGTCGCAGTGAATGACCGTGTCGGCGGCCGTCAGGTTGAGCCCGGCCCCGCCGGCCTTGAGGGAGATGAGGAAGAGGGGCGCCGAGCCCTCCTGAAACCGAGCCACGACCGCTTCGCGCTTTCGGGTCCCTCCGTCGAGGTACTCGTAGGGGATGTGCTCGGCGTCGAGGTCCGCGCGCCACAAGGTCAAGAGCTCGACGAACTGGGAGAAGACGAGCGCCCGACGGCCCTCGGCCACGAGCTCGCGTACGAGCTCGAGGAACGCCTCCCGCTTCGCGCTCCGCGAGGAGGGCAGCCGGTTGTCGAACAGCCGCGGGTCGCAGGCCATCTGCCGCAGGCGCGTGAGCGCGGTGAACACGTCCAGCGAGACGTGGGACGGAGCCTTCTTCTCGAGATCGCGCGCGAGGCTCTGCCGGAGCGTGTGAGCCAGCGCGTCGTACATGCGCTTGTCCGCCGGCGACAGCGTGACGACGCGGTCCATCTCGGTCTTGGGAGGGAGGTCCTTCAGGACCTCGCTCTTGGTCCTGCGAAGCACGAAGGGCCGGATGGTGGCCCGAAGCTCGGCGGCCAGCGGACTCTTTCGGTCCGCCGTGAGGGGGCGCTCGAACCGGGTCTCGAAGGCTCGCTGCGTCCCGAGGATGCCGGGGTTGGCGAAGGACGAGAGCGACCAGAGCTCGCGCAGACGGTTCTCGATGGGCGTGCCCGACAGCGCCAGGCGCATCGAGGCGTCCAGGCGCCCCGAGGCGCGCTTCGTTGCGCTCTCCGCGTTCTTGATGTTCTGCGCCTCGTCGAGGACGACGCAGCGGAACCGGAGCCTGGCCAGGGCGTCGATGTCCGTCCGGAGGAGCGCGTACGTGGTGATGACGACGTCCTGGTCGGCGGCGGCGCGGAGCGCCCGGGCGCGTGACTCCCGGGACGGCCCGTGGAGCAAGAGGACGCGCAGCTCGGGAGTGAAGCGCGCGGCCTCCTTCACCCAGTTCGACGCGACCGACGTGGGGCAGACGACGAGGGACGGGAGGGGCCCTTCCGCCTCCTTCCGTCGGAGGAGGAAGGCCAGGGTCGTGATCGTCTTTCCGAGCCCCATGTCGTCGGCGAGGATCCCTCCGGCGCCGAGAGCCTGGAGAAACTGGAGCCAGGCGAGGCCGAGGCGCTGGTAGGGCCGGAGCGTCGCGACGAGGCCTCTAGGCATGTCGGGCTCGGCGTTGACGGCGAGCGCGCGCAAGCGCAGGCGAAGCGCCCGCACCGACGCGTCGATGCGCCCGTCGTTCTCCTCGATCCATCGGTCGAGCCGGCCGAGCTGGTGGGGAGGCAGACGCGCCTCGGCGCCGTCTCCGATGACGCCCGCAGCCTCCTCGGCCAGCGCCTCGATCGACTCGGAGATGCGCGTGAGCGTCCCGTCGTCGAGCGTCACCCATCGCTCTTTTCTGGCGAGGGCCCCACGGATCGCCTCGAGCTCGACAGGGAGCTCCTTCGAGCTGAACTCGAGCCGCGTCTTCAGCCACTCTCCCTCGAGCGCGACGTGAACCCGCCCCGTGACGGGCGCTCCCAGCCGCACCTTCGCCAGGCGCATCGAGAGCTCGACAATCACCTCCGGGTCGCGAGCGCCACGCAACGCGAGGAGCCCGCTCTGCCAGAAGCGGACGGCGTCCTCGCCGGCCGCGCGAAGCGTCGGGCCTTCGTTTTCGTCCTCGGTCTCCGGCGAGAGAAGGAGCCCGGCCTCGAGGACCCGCGTCCGCGCCTGCGCCTCGAGCTCGAGGTCGCGGCCTGCGCCCACGTCGGGGCTCTGCTCCTCGAGCAGCGAAATCTCGCGCTTTCCGTAGATCGCGACGAGCTGCCCCTCCACGGTGAGCGGTGCGCCGCTGAGGCGAACGACGAACCGCGGCGTCTCGACGGCCGGCAGGCCGAAGGCGTCGCTCGCGGGAAGCGCGACACCTCGACCGCGGGTCGCTCGCAAGAGCGCAATTCCCGCCTCCTTGAGCTTCGCACGCGGGACCGCAAGGACGGGCGCTGCTGCGAGCCGCGCCACGAGATCGAGATCCACGTCGGAGGCCACGCGGTAGATGGCCCCGGTCCTGGCCCAGACGAACGGAAACGGGCCGGAGAGGAAGACGGCCGTCTCGAAGGGAATCTGCGTGCCACCGTTGTCGGGCACCCAGAACGCCTGGAGCGCGTCGAGAGGCAACGCTCGGCCCTGGGCCGTCGGCGACCCGGTCGGACAGAGCGTGAGCTGCGGGCGCACCCACGCGGAGCGGAAGTCCAGGAGCCCACGAAACCCCTCGGAGAAGACGCCGCGATGGGCGCGCATCGCCTCGAGCGTCAGGGAAGCCTCGACGCCGCTGGCATAGACCGCCTTGCGACCTGCACCTCGATCCCGCGCGTACTGGAGGACCTTTCGGTCGGGCGCCCCGATCGTCACCGCCGCGAGGTCCCGGCCCGAGAGGAGCTTCTTCTCACCCACGGGGCGCACGGTGATGGAGAGCGTCCTCGTCAGGGTGGGGTCGCCGCGATCGCCGTAGGGCCGGCCGAGGTGCGCCTCTTGGTCCGGGAGCGGGCTGGCCGAGATCTCGAGCCGCGCCCCTTCTGCCGACCCCGCGGTCCACGCCTTCAGGGCCGCGTCGAAGCGCCGCTCCAGGTCGAGCCCGAGGCGCACCCCAGGTGCGCGCGCAGCGGCCTCCGCCGTGCTCTGGCCCGCGAGCAGGTTGGCGCGCAAGAGCGGCGAGCAGGCGAGATCGATCGCAAGCGCGGCCATGTGCTGGCAAGGGCCGAAGGAGAGATTGCATCGCGAGCAACCCCCGAGCAGCGTCCGATCATCGTCGTCTGGCATGCAGAGACCGACCTGAGCTAGCGGCGCGGAGGAGGACCGCGTGGGCTCGCGAAGCACGGCGCGGATGGTCCCCTCCACGTGCGACGGGGGCTCCTCGTATTCGAGGCCCCCCTGGAGCGCCAGATCGAAGCTCCGACTGCCAACGAGCTTTCGCACCACGCCCAGGTCGAGGCATTCGAGCCAGTCCAGCGCTCCCATCGTTGTCGTACCCGCGATCTAGAGTCAGCCGGTGGGGCCGCCGACGGTGAACTGTCGGATGACCTCTACGCTCGCCGCGGCGTCCTCTCCTGGCAGGACGGGCGGCAAGGTCTCGTCGTCGATCGCCACGAGGACGACGGTCACGTTGTCCTTGCCACCGCGCTGGTTGGCAGCAACAGCCAGCCGCGACGTCGCCTCCTCGAAGGACTCCGTGAGCAAGAGGACGTCCCGGATCTCCCCGTCCTCCACCTGTCCGTGGAGCCCATCGGAGCACACGAGAATGCCGTCCCCCCGACGGAGCGGGATGCGCCGCTGGGCGACGATGAGCTCGGGGGCCTTCCCGATCGCCTGGAGGATGACGTTCTTCGCCGACGACTTCTTGAGCGACTCGATGGGCACCGCACCGCGATCGATGAGCACCTGGATGTACGTCTGGTCCTTCGTGATCGGCGTGAGCTGCCCGTGGCGGACGAGGTACGCCCGCGAGTCGCCAACCTCCGCGGTGAACGCCATCCCGCCATGAATGAGCACCGCCGTCACGGTCGCCCCCATTCCCTCCCGGCCATGCTCGGTGGCCGCAGCAATGACGCGCGTGTTGGCGTGCGTGACGGCCTCGCACAGAGCGGCTGCGACGTCCTGGTCGCTCGACGGCCGCGTCATATGCTCCCGCATGGCCTCGATGACGATGGCGCTCGCCACCTCCCCCGCCTTTTCGCCGCCCATGCCGTCGGAGACGATGAGTAGCCCGCCGCGCGGCCCGAGCTCGATCACCTTCTCGGCGGCATCGATGTCGATGATCGCGCCCGTGGTCAGGTCGACGAACGCATAAGCGTCTTCGTTGTTCGAGCGGACGAGGCCAGGGTCGCTCACACCGCAAGCGGCGATGCGCATGCTCGCGAGCGTACCACGGCTGCCGGCGTACCTACGGGGAGGAGACTTCGACCGTGGGAATGACGAGGGTGTGGGGTGCCGCGGAAGCCGCGGCCGTCGGGACCTGCGCCGGTGCGACCACGGGGGGTGCGGACGACGCCACGGGCGTTGCACGTGACCGCGCGTAGCTGCCGACGGCGAGCCCGGCCCCGACGGCGACCACGAGGAACACGACGAAGACCGCCCCGTAGAAGACTACGCCCCGCGAGGGCGCCGCCGTCGCGACGGGCGCAGAGACCTGCGGTAACACCGGCGGCAAGGGAGGAGGCGCCACCCGACCGTGCGCACCGGCTGCGGCGCCTTCGTCGGCCTCCGCGTTGTCGAACTGAACCAGATCCGCGGCGTCGAGCGCGCTCAGCTGGATGGTGGCGTTGGGGTTCGGCGGAGGGCCGGGTCTTTCGGAGTTGCTCATGGATCGCCGACTCGCTTGATCAAGCTCCCTTCATTGTCGCATGCCGGACGGGCCGTGGCGATCTCACTTCTTCGCGGCCCTCTCGGCATCCATCTGGCGCACGATGAGCGGCTTCATGAGGTACTCCTTCGCATCCCGGATGCGGCGGCGGATCTCCTCTGCGCGGGCCGGCTGCTTGGCGCTGTCGTAGGCCAGCGAGAGGACGTAGAGATCCTGGAGGTCGGTGTCCGTCTCAGGGTTCACGCGACTCGCTGCCTCGAGGGCCTGCTTGCCGTTGTTGCGCCGGACGGCGAAGAACGCCGACAGAACGGCAAGTCCGTCGTGGTCACCCTGGGGAGTGGCGGCCGCCTCGTAGTCGGCCCGGGCCGCGTCGGCCGCGCGGTTGGCCTCCACGCGTAGGCCAGGAGGCGCCTTCGCCGCCAGCTCCAGCAGCAGGTAGGCCCGATCCCACTTCTCGTGGAGGCCCGTGCGGGCGCGCGCTTCGGCCGGCAATTTCGAGCGCGCGAGGGCGCCCTTGGCGCGGTCGACCTCGTCGAGCGCTCCGGCCAGATCCCCGGCCGCCCACCGCAGCCACGTCTTCTGGTTGTGAAGCCAGAACGCAGCGTCGTCCTCGGCCCCGTCGGCCTCCTCCGCGAGCGCCCCGAGCTCCCGCTCCGCCCCCGCGAGATCGCCTTGCGCCGCTCGCGCGGTCGCACGCGCGTATGCAGCCCGTCCGCGCTCGGCGAACGGCAACGGTGCGGGCTTGTCGATGAGCGCCCGGACCTCGGCGAAGCGCTCGTTCGGGATCGTGAGCGTAAGGTTATACTGCTCGATCTTCCAGAGGCCACTCCCGCTTCCAGGGTGGAGCGAGAGGACGCCGGACCCGCGTGCCGGTCCAAGCTTCTCCGTGACGAGGTCCTCGTCGAAGTAGGCGAAGTGCCCGTCGTCGGAGATCGTGATCGCCCGCCGCGACGCGTGAAACGTCCACGCCTTCCCCGCGGCGAAGTGGGGGTGAGCGAACGCCCGAAACGCAGGCATGTCCCAGCGCTCGGTCCCGTCCGTGCCGAGGAAGACAGCGTCGTTCGCGAAATGGCCGAAATAACGGCTCTCGTCGGCCTTCGCTGCGGCCTCGTGGAGGTCGTCGAGCTCGAGGCCGACCGCACGCGAGGCGGCGTCCCTGTCGACCGTCACGGTCGCTGCGGGGGCCTTCGGCAGGGGCGCACTCTCGCAGGCCAGTAGCGAGCCGGCTACGGCGAGAACGGCCAGGGGACCACGAAAAGCTGCGTCGACCATGCGCACGACTCTAGCGCACACGCGCGCGCCCGTAGTCGCAAGGTAGCGGTCGCAAGGCAGCGATCGCCGGGCAGCGAACAGGAAGAGCGGGGAACGACTCCGCAGCTTCCTGTTCGACCGCCGTGGAAGGCGAACGTCCTACAGAAAGAGAATGTCGAAGATCGTATACGCGACGCCCACGCCGATGGCAGCGAGGCCGAGAACTCCCTGAAACGGGGAGAGCTTGGCGAGCGTCTGATCCATCTTCTGGTGCGCCTGCTCGTTCTTGATGAACGTCTTCATCACGCCGACCCCGAGGATGAGCCCGAGCGAGAGCTGGAGCAGGGAGCTCGCGAGGAAGAGGAGCCAGTAGATGAGACCGAAAGGCGGGTGAACCGCCATGACGCCCATCCCCGTGATGCAGGAGAACAGCTCGAAAAAGCCGTAAAATACCGAGAGCGCACCGATCCAGCCTTGGTAAGGCGCGAGCTTGGCAATGAGTTCCTTCGCATTGGGCTTCTTCGCGATGATCAGGCTGGAAGCACCCAAAATACCAAGCACGATGAGCCATGCACCGAACGAGAGCGCCATCTGAATTCTCCCCTGTAATTTGTGCTGGTTTGCGTCCGCCCCACTGACGAGACGCGTCTTGAGGTCCCCAGGCTATGCCTCTTTTCGTGCGCCTGCATGTCCCTCAAGCAGGGGACTCACAAACAAATGCCGCATACCCTCCCCTACACGACTCGTCGCCCCGGCCGGCTCAGCAGTAGTGGCACGCCTCAAGGGGCAGCCACGCGGTAGGCGGGGGTCCAGGCGCGGCGGCTATCCTGCGCGAGCACGCGCGCCCGCACGAGGGTCTCGCCGCCGTGAAGGCGGTAGCGAAAGAGGTGTTCCCGTCCGGAAGACGCCACCGCGAAGGGCGGGCTCGCCGGGAGGGTCTCGCCGGATTCGCCGAGGAAAGCCACGGCCGCGCTGGGGTCGTCGACGCCCACGGTGAACGAGTCTCCCTCGATGGTGAGACTCGTGAGCCGCGGACCGTTGGATGCGTAGAGGCGCCCAGCGCCGAGCGCCTGGCAGATGGCGGCCCGCGACGTCTCGCCCCCGAACGTTTCGACCCAGCCCCTGCCCGGCGTGGAGCCGCCACCGCCAGGGTTGTCGACGATCTGGTGCGCATCGTCCACCGCCGCCGGTGCCGCGTTCGCGCCCCGCGACAGCACGGCGTCCCAGATGGCCTCGGCAGAGGGGTGCTCGGCGTCGCCCGCCGTGTTGACCTCCGGGTGAGCGCTCCATACCTCGAAAAGGTAATAGCCCCGCGCGCCGTTCGCGATGTCGTCGGCATCGAGCGCCCAGCCGTAGTTCGGGTGGTTCAGCAGCGGGAGTCCGTCGTGCGCGCGCACCTGCTCGAAGACCCGCAGGAGAGCCTCCGCGGGGTCATTGAAGTCGACGCCGCCACCGACCGTCGCGCGCGCACACAGCGCGTTCACGTGGATCGGGCTCCCGCGCGACGAGTTGGTGACCTCCTCTCCGGGAATGAGGACGAAGTGGTTGTTCTGCATCGACGCCAGTTCGTCGGGGTCCACGCGCTTGTTGTGCTCCGTCATCGCGGCAAACTGGTACCCGTGATCGCGGTACCACGCGACCATCTGCTCGATCGTCGCCTTGCCGTCGCTCCGCTTCGAGTGCGCGTGGAGGCTGCCGCGCTGGAACTCGCGGACGGAGACTTGCTCGGTGAACCGCGCCTGGCCTCCTGTGACCTTGCGGTAGACCGCTCGCGCGACGCGGCGGCCGGCCGGCGTACGCTCCGTCTGGACGGCGAAGGCGGCGGTGACCGCGAGCAGCAGAAGCGGCAGGACGAGGCGTTTGCGCCAGAGCGGAAACCGGAGGGCGTCGTTCATGACGGCGGTGTCACGGGCGAGGATGACAGATCGCTCTCGGCTTGAGGCATGCGGAAGTACAGGCGTAGTCTGCCGCCATGCGCTTCTCACGCATTGTCGTGCTCGCCTTGCCGGCGGCGGCGTCGATACTCGCGCCGGGGCCCGCCCGGGCCGACGAGCCGGATACCACGCTGGCGTTGGTCGCCGGCGCGGCGACCAACCTGGTCGGGATGATGGTCGGCTCGACCGTGATCGCGACCGGCAACGGAGGAAACGGGGTGGTCAACGCAGGGTGGCTCACCATCTGCGGGAGCTTCACGCTCTCGCCGATCGTCGCGCACGGCGTGGTCGGCGAATGGGGCCGCGGTCTCCTGTTCGCCGGCGTGCCGGCGGCGATGACAGGCGGGACCGTCGCGCTCTTCCAGATCGAACCGGGCACGGTGAACCACGGCACGCTCGGGCAGCAGAGGATCATGTGGGGGTTCTTCGGTGCGGCGTTTCTCGCCTCCGCGGCAGGCATCGTCGACGCGACGCTCGCGGCCAAGCGCGCGCGGCCGCTCACCATCGCGCCCGTGGTGGGCACGGGACGAGTCGGGGTCGAGATCGGGGGCGCGCTGTGACGTCCGCCGGAATCGGGTTCACCACGCCTCGCCATCGCATCCTCCTGCCGCTGCTGCTCCTCGCGCTCACGTGCGCGGGCTGCGCCACGGTCCCCCAGAACCGACGGGCGCGCCTGGCTGATCCAATGATGAGCCTCACCGACGAGCCCCTCGACGCCTACCGGCGCGCGAAGCTCTACGACACGCGCGAGGGAGCCGCGGGCGGTGACGGGGCGGCGGCCGGCGGCGGCTGCGGCTGCCAGTAACGAAGACGCTCCGTGCGCCTCGGCTCTTTCTACGTCTTCGTCTTGCTCCTCACGGCGCTCCTCACGGCGCCAAGGCGCGCGCGCGCTGACGGCGAGGCCGCGCAGGACTCCGAGATCCTTGGCGACGACTCGTCTGGCCTGCGGGTCCAGTCGACGACCACGCGCATCTCGGGCTTCAGCCAGTACGGCCACGGCTACCAGTCCCAGGCCGGCCCCGTCCTCGGCCCCGGCAACGAGCGGCTCGTCGTGTTCGAGCCCCAGACTGACGTCGTCTTCACCCAGGGAGACAAGCTCACCCACAGGATCTGGCTGCCGTTCGACGTCATCAGCGCGGCCTCACCCAACAGCATCGCGCCCCCGGACGTCCTCAGCGGCGCCTCGCGCCACGTGGAGAGCGGGACGATCGACTGGACGACCAACTACAAGTCCACGCCCGTGACCGACTTCACGATGCGCAGCGGCATCCACCTCGAGAACCCGTTCCGGTCGTGGAGCAGCGGCCTCGGGATGACCCGCGCGTTCGCGGATCAGAACACGGTCTTCGGCGCGCACCTCACGGGGATCTTCGACTGGTTCGACCAGTTCGACATCCACGGCCACCGCTACGGTCGAACCGAGCGCTCCACCGGCACGGGCACGCTCAGCCTCACCCAGGTTCTCAGCCCGACCACCATCGCGACAATGAACTACGGGCTCACGGTCCAGGCGGGCGAGCTCGGCAACACGTGGAACAGCGTGCCCCTCGCGGACGGGACGCGCGGCGCGGAGCTCCTTCCGAACCAGCGGGTGCGGCACGCGGTCGTGGGGCGCCTCGCCCAGTACCTGCCCTGGAACGGCGCGGTGCGCGTCTACTACCGATTCTACGCGGACGACTGGGGCATCGTGGCGCACTCGGCCGAGGTACTCCTGAACCAGCGCATCACGCCCAACCTGTACGTCGGCGCCCTCTACCGCTTCCACACGCAGACGGGCCCCTTCTTCTACACGACGCTGGCGCCCGTCGACGCGACGCTCCGGGTGGCCGACAGCGATCTCGCGCCGCTCCAGTCGCACACGATCGGCGGCAAGATCGTGGGGGACCTGCGCGCGCTGGGCATCGCGCGGTCGCTTCACTACGAGCTAGAGTACGACCATTACTTTCGCACCAACGATCTGAGGATGGACGTCGCGTCATGCGCACTCGGCTTGCGGTTCTAGCGGTCCACGCTCTCGTCGCGGCCGGCTGCGCGGCGCCTCCTCCGGCGCCCAACTCGCCCTCGCTCGCCAAGGAGACGAGCACGACGGGCGCCCTGCTGCCCACCGCGATGGTGACGACCCTGGCCGGAGAGCGAACGGAGCTCGGAAGGGTCATCGAGGGGCGCGTGGCGCTCGTGAGCTTCTGGGCCACGTGGTGCGACAGCTGCATGAAGGAGCAGGGCGCCTTGAACCGGCTGGCGAAGCGTACCGCCGGCCGACCGGACGCCCTCGTCATCGGCGTCGCGGTGGGAGAGACGCCGAAGACCGTCGACGCCTTTGCGCGCACCCACGATCTGGCTTTCACCCAGGTCGTGGACGAGGAGTTCTTGCTCGCCGACGCGCTCGGGCAGCGGCGCGTCCCGGCGACCCTCGTGGTCGATCGCTCGGGGCGGGTCGTCTACCGGGGCGAGGCGCTCGACGAAGGGAGCCTCGCAGCCTTCCGCAAGGCGCTGGGCGACGCCCTCTAGACCCGCCCGCGTCTTTCGAGCGCAAGAGCCCGAAACTATGCATACTGCCCAGGCCGCTAACCCGGTTCGGAGGAGAGCGATGGCTGCACGGAAGATTCAGAAGAAGGTCCGCGACTGGAAGCTCGTGCTCGCGGACATCCGCCGCACGGAGAGCGACATGGCCGACCTGCAGGATTCGATGGCGGAGTTTCGGGAGACTCTCGATCTCGCGCGCAAGAGGCTCGCGTTCATCCGCACCTGCATCGAGAAGCGCGCCAAGGAGAGCACGCGGCTCGCCAAGAAGACCTAGTAGCCCGCACACAACCGAGGCCACGCTCGATGCAAAGTCGGTACACGGACGCGGACGCCGAGCAGGCGACCAAGCAGTGGAGCGTCCCCTCGCTCCTCGCTCTACGCACCTACACGGCGCGCCTCCTCGGGCAGTCGCCGTCGCTCGTCCTCCACGGCGGCGGCAACACGTCGGTGAAGGGGCGCGCCCGCTCCATCCTGGGCGAGGAGATTGACGTCCTCTACGTGAAGGGGTCCGGCTGGGACCTGGCCACCATCGAGCCGCCGGGCCACCCGGCCGTACGCCTCGCGCCGCTGCACGCCCTCCGCGCGCTGCCGAAGATGAGCGACGAGGAGATGGTCAACGAGCTGCGCTCGAACCTGCTCGACTCGAGCGCCCCGACGCCGAGCGTCGAGACGCTGCTCCACGCGTACCTCCCGGCGCGCTTCGTCGACCACACCCACGCCGACGCCGTCCTCGCCATCGCCGACCAGCCCGACGCCGAGCGCATCTGCCGCGAGGTCTACGGCGAAGCGCTCGTGTGGGTGCCTTACGTGATGCCGGGTTTCGACCTCGCGAAGCGCTGCGCGGACGCGTTCGACCGCGCCGGGCCCGCCGCGGGTGTCATCGTGCTCGAGCAGCACGGCATCTTCACCTTCGGGGACACCGCGAAGGAGAGCTACGAGCGCATGATCGAGGCCGTCACCCGCGCCGAGCGCTTCGTGGCGAAGCGTCAGAGGCAGGAGGCTCCGGCGACGGCCACGGCGGAGGCCTCCTTCGTCCTCCCGCGGCTCCGCGGCGTGCTCTCGAAGCTCGCCGGCGTGAAGTCGGAGCGCGGCCCGGTCCTCTCGTTGCGCGCGTCGCCGCGCGTCCTGTCGTTCCTGGAGCAGTCCGACGCCGAGGCGCTGTCGCAGATCGGCTGCGCCACGCCCGACCACGTGATCCGGACGAAGCCCACGGCCCTCTTCCTCAAGCCCGGAGGGGAGACGACGGCCGAGGCCCTCTCCCGGGAGGTGACCGCCTTCGCGCAGCGCTACGACGCGTACTTCGAGGCCATGTGCCGCGCGAAGAAGGTCACGAAGACCAAGCTCGACCCGTGGCCGAAGGTCGTTCTCTTCCCCGGCCTCGGCATCTGCGCCATCGGCAAGACGAAGAAGGACGCGGACATCGTCGCGGACGTCTACGAGCACACGATCGACGTCATGACGTCGGCGAGCGCGGTGGGCAAGTACAAGCCCGTCGGGATGGGGGATCTGTTCGACGTCGAGTACTGGAGCCTCGAGCAGGCCAAGATCAAGCACGTCCCCGAGCCCGAGCTCGGCGGCACCGTGGCCGTCGTGACGGGGGCCGCAACCGGCATCGGGCTCGCGACGGCGTCGCACCTGCTCGATCTGGGCGCACACGTCGTGCTGGTCGACCGAGACGCGGCGGCGCTCGCGGAGGCCTGCGGCCTGCTGAAGAAGCGCGGGGGCGCCAGGGTCGCGAGCTTCGTCGCCAACGTGACGGTGGAGGCCGAGGTGCAGGCGGCGTTCGCCCACGCGTGCCGCACGTTCGGGGGCGTCGATCTCGTGGTATCCAACGCGGGCAACGCGCCCGAAGGGCTGCTCGATACGCCCGAGGGCGAAGAGAAGCTGCGCGCGTCGCTCGAGCTGAACCTGGTCGCGCACAACCGCGTGTCGCGCGCTGCGGCCGCCGTGATGCGGTCGCAGGGACGCGGAGGCTGCCTGCTCTTCAACGCGAGCAAGAGCGCGTGGAACCCGGGCCCGGGCTTCGGCCCGTACGCCGTGGCCAAGGCGGCGCTCGTCGCGCTGATGAAGCAGCACGCGATCGATCTCGCGCCGTACGGCATCCGCGCCAACGCGGTGAACGCCGACCGCGTGCGCACCGGGCTCTTCGGCGGCGGCGTGCTCGAGTCGCGGGCGGCGGCGCGGGGCGTCTCGGTGGAGGACTACTTCCGCGCGAACCTCCTGAAGCGCGAGGTGCTCGCGGACGACGTGGCGCGCGCCTTCGCGTACCTGGCAGGCGCACGGGCGACGACGGGCTGCGTCATCACGGTCGACGGCGGGAACGCGGCGGCCTTCCCCCGGTAGAACCGCGTCGGACCTGGCGACTCGCCACTAGCTCGCCGGAAACTCTGGAGCTCCTCGTAGCTCTCGTGGGCTCGTGCGAAGTCGCACAGTAACCGTTCACGTCCCGCGGGCCGCGGCCCTTCCCTCGCGGACCACCCCTCGGGCCCTCCTTGCTCGCCCTCGGTGGCGCATTCACGCCGGTCGCGCTGGCCCGACCTTCAACGAAGAGGGGGCTTCTCCTGGTTGGCGCAGAATTGCGGCTCGTTGGTCTGGCAGCGCGGCTCGCTCGTCTGGCAGCGCGGCTCGCTCGTCTGGCAGCGCGGCTCGCTCGTCTGGCATTGCGGCTGTGTCGTCATGAACTTCGTCTCGTTCGTCACGACCTTCCTCTTCGTCGAGGTGACGACGTCCTGTGTCGTCACGACGAGGAGCATTCTGGTCCCGCCCTGCTCCTCTTTGGTGACGAAATGCCGCGCGCTCGCGACGCCCCGCGTCTTGTCGGCCTGTGACTTCGTCCGCGCGAAGCCGCGCCGACGAAGTCAGTGAGCTCCGGGCGGCGCGTCGGGCACGAAAGGAGGACGCGCTCGCCGTTCGAGCGGCTCGTCTTGACCAACGAGCCGCTTTGCAGGAGATCACAGCCGCTCTTCCAGAGGAACGAGAGGAAGTACGGCTTGTCCGAGCGGATTTTTCATCCGGCACCGCGGCCCGGGCCGACCCCGGCGCGACGTTTCGTCCCACACTCGCGGCGTGCGCCACGGCGGCAAGGGCAAGAGCCGCGAGGCGAGAGCGCGTGAACACGCTCGCGACGTTAGGACGGAGTCGGGGATCAGGTACTGCGGGAGCCCGTATGTCGAGAGAATCTTGACGACCGACGCACCGCTCGAGCACGCGCTCACGCCGGTGGCTGCGCGCAGAGTCCCGGTGGAGCCATCCCGCCGGCCACCGGTGCCTCGCACTGCGCGAGCCCGGCCAGCGTCGCTTTGCCTATGCGGGACTACTGCACGAATTGACCTACGCGCGCCCGCGCTCTTTCTCCGTCTAGAACCGGAACGTCACCTCGAGACGGATCCCCGAGAACGCGGGGAACGTGCGGCATACCCCGCTCACGCACCGGAGCCCGCCTCGCTGCTCACCGACGAAGAGGGAGGCGCTCGAGTCGCTCCGGAACTTGTAACGAACGGACCCGTTGACGTAGTAGGTCGGCGATCCGATGAGCGTCTTGTACTCGAAGCCCTGCGTGAAGATCCACTTGGGGGCGATCTTGAGCGCCGTGTAGTTCTCCCCCTCGTGCCACGGCTGCTCGAGGCCCGTCGGGGCCCGCTCGTTCTGGTCCTGCTCGTAGCGCAGCCTGTGGTGCCCCGTCACCTGGAGGGTATAGGGGCCGGTGATGTGCTTCACGATGTCGTAGTCGAGGTGAAGCTCGTGATAGAACGGGTCGCCCGTGGCGAGGCGATCGTCACGAACGCCACCCGAGGCGTAGACGTGCGACGCCGCGTGGTCGAACGTCCACTCGATGCCGCTGACGCCGTCCCAGACGTGGTTCTGCACGTCGGCGGCGGGGAGGCTCCCGCTGTTCGTGTGGCCCTGCGCGTCGCACCCGCCGCCGTCGACCTCGCTCTTCGTGTAGTAGTACGCGGCCGTCCCGTACACGAGCAGCTGCCGGTGGACGCGCACGTCGGTGCGAAGCCGGCCGCCGTCGACGCAGGCGTTGAAGAAGCCGAACTCGGAGTCCTGCGTGATGACCTCGGTCGTGGGCGGGATCGAGTACTGGACGGTGTTGAACGCCGGTGAGCGCGCGATGTCGACCGCGCCCGCGAGCGGGTAGAAGTTCCGGTAGCTCTTGACCTCGAGCGTGTTCGTGACGGGCCCTGCGTCCGCGGACAGCGAGCCGTAGAGGGCGTTGCCCGAGGCGTTGTTGTCGTTCGGGTTCGTGTCGTGGTGCCACCTCTCGATGGCCCCCTCCATGTAAAGCTTCGCGTGGCCGAGGATGTTCGGGACCTCGATGCCCTGGCCGACGAGATCGACGTCGTTGGCGTTGATGACGGGGCCGGCGCCGGTCGGCAAGGTCGAGAGCCACGCGGCCGTGTCGGTTGCGTTGCAGCTCCCGAAGGGCGTGTCGAACGCCCCGTCGTAGACGTTGCCCTCGGCGTCGTAGTGGACCGGCGAGCAGCGCGAGAGGCGCACGGCGTGCGTGAGGAACGAGATCGGCAGGCCGCGGCCGGCCTGGATCTCCGCGCCGATGATGCGGTCGGACCCGAAGACGGGCTGCGCGGTGGTGCGGCCGGACGGCGCGCTCGTCCCCGGCTGCTCCTTCGGCAGGAAGAGCGCCTCGCCGCTCGCCTCGTCGACACGCGTGGGGTTGGCGAAGCCGGCGACTAGGGTGGCGGCGAAGGGGTCGGCCTGCCACGCGATCTTGGCGCCGCGGAGCGTGGTGTCGACGCCAAGCTCGTCGAGCTTGCGCATGGCGAGGACGAGGCCGCGGCCGAACTGCACGTACGAGTCGCCGACCGTCACCTCGAGCCCCGGCGCCGCGTAGGTGAGCCACACCTTCGCGGGGTAGATGGTGTTGGGGAAGCGCGAGAGGCCGTCCGTCACGTAGTCGGGGCGCTGGGCGACCTGCGCCGGGGTCAAGCACGGAAGGAAGGTGCCGGAGGAGCAGGGCGACTGCTGGGCGGGCGTGTTGGCGTAGGCGGACGCATCGAGGCGCACGCCGGCCGTCCACCGCCCCCATTTGAGCTGCAGGTCGATGCGGTCGACGAAGTCGAAGTACCCGCTGTCGGTCGCGAGCTCCCCGTTGCGCGCGCTGAAGTGCTGGGCGAAGATCGTCGTGTCGGCGATGTCGAGGTGGAGCGGCTGGCCCCATACGCCGGGCAGATCGACCGCCCCCGCCACGCTGCTCCAGGCGACCACCGCGCCGCACGCGAGGCACGCGGGAGCCCATTTGCTGACCACCGCGCTCACCCATCGTGAAACTACCACGGGCGCGCGGAGCGGTGCGGGGACTTGGGCACCGTCCGTGACCTGTCATCCTGAGGCGAAGCCGAAGGATCTCCGTGGGGAGACTTCGCTTCGCTCAGGATGACAAAGGCCCTGCACTCTAGGGGGCGGCGAGGGCCTGGGCCACGTCGGCCGCGACGAGCTTCTCGTCGCCCGAGTTGTACGCCTCCCGCACACGGACGATGCGGCCCTTGCGATCGATGAGAACCGACAGGGGGGCCGACTTCTTCGGGTTGTAGATGCTGACCACGTGGGAGTCCTCGTCGAGGACGACCGGGAAGGTCATGTCGTGGCGCTTGGCGTACATCGGGACGTCGGCCACCGTCTCGGGGCCGTCCATCGAGAGCCCGACGACGAGGAAGCCCTTGTCCTTGTTCTCCTCGTACATCTGCACGAGGTGCGGCATCTCGGAGAGGCACGGCTCGCACCACGTCGCCCAGAAGTCGAGGAGGATGACCTCCTTGCCGAGGTGATCGCTCAGGCGGAACGTCTTGCCCGTCGTGTCGCGGACGGCAAAGTCGGTCGCCATGCTGCCAGAGCCCGCGCCGGCGCCGGCCTTCGCGTTCGCGTCTGCGGACGACGTTGCCCCCGCTCCCGTGGCCCCCTCGGCGCCGCACGACGAGGTGCCCAGCGGCAAGAGCAGGACGATGGCGACGGCGAAGGCTCCGAGCCTACCTGCGCCCCGGCATTCATGCCGAGGGAGAGAGAGTTGTCCGAGGTTTTTCATGAATCAAGGCGCCGGGTACGACGGTGGGTTGTTGGCCACCCAGGTGAGCCACGGGGAAACGTCCCCCTGGAGGTCTCCCGAGTAGCCGACGTTCGCCGTCAGGATCTCCATCGACCGCGCGTCGATGATGGCGTTCCAGGGGACGGCCGCCGCGTTGAAGAACATCCCCAGGTTCATGTTGCCGGGATCGAGCATCTCGGTGAAGTTCGAGTGGTACTTGTTGATCCAGCTCATGAGATCCGCCGGGGTCGCGCCGGTCCCCATGGTGGCGCCGTCGTCGAGCGCCTGGGCGAAGACGACGCCCTGCTTCAAGAACCCGGGGATGAGCGGGACGGTCGCCTGCGTCTCCTCGTTGCACGGGGTGCACCACACGGCAGCCACGCCGAGGTGGAGGAGCTTGTAGCCGAGCTTGCCTTCGGGATCGTAGAAGTCCGCGAGGGAGATGGTCTGGATCCCCTTTGAGACGTCCCCGCCCGGGTAGCCGAGAAACTTGTAGTTCTGGATCTGGTTGCCGGGGATGCTCCCCTTGCGGGCGTCGAAGCCGATGTTGTTCGTCGGGTACGGGACGCCGTACGGGTTGGTGCCCATCACGGCGCCGCCCGTCTCCGGCGGCGGGAGGCCCTGCCCGGCGTCATCGGGCGGGGCGGCCGCTCCGGTCGACGAGGCACCGCACCCGAACGTGGCGAGGGCGCACACAAGGGCAGACGCCACGCTTGCCTTCGTGCTGGCCCGGCGCCCGACGTCGCGGAGCGCGCCTCGAGGCCGCCCGGTGCTGGAGAAAATCGAGCCTCGCATGGTCAGCCCTCGTGCCGAGTGGTAGAGCAGCCTAGCTTGGGGGCAGAGGCCGTCAAGCACGGCTCGTCGTACCATGCGCACCAACGGTGGTCTCTCTCTCGCACGCGCGCTCGCGCTCTTCTTCGTCATGCTCGCGACGTCGGCGTGCTCCAGCAAGAGCAGCGGCATCGACGCGGGAGGCGGCCCGTGCGACCCGGCCAAGTGCCTCCAGGGCAACGAGTGCCTGGACGACGGAACGGGGACGTCCTGCCGCCTCGTCTGCGCGGCGCAGGCGGACTGCCCCTTCAACTACTACTGCACGCCTTCGCTGACGTTCGCGGACGGCGGGGCGACCATCAACTACTGCGCCGCGGACAAGATCGCCTACACGCCGGGCGCCGGCACGTGGGGCACGTCGTGCCAGCCGACAGGGGGCATCGCGATGAACCCCGCGTGCGACTTCGGCCAGGGCTTCTCCTGCTACGCGGTGTCGCCGACGGACGGCAACGCCTACTGCACCCAGTACGGGTGCACCCAGGACACCGACTGCGCGGGGGGCTGGTACTGCGCGACGGTGAACGTGCAGCCCAACGCGGAGACGGCGACGCGCTCGGTCGGGCAGACGAACAACGTTTGCCAGCCGCGCCTCTACTGCGCGTCGTGCACGTCGGACGTGGACTGTGACCAGACTGCTGGCCCGGAGCACTGCATCGTCGACAAGAACGGAGACTTCTACTGCTCGCCCGAGTGCGCAAGCAACGGCAACTGCGCGCTCGACGCCCAGTGCCTCACGCTCGACGAGAGCGCTGCGTGCACCGGCACGGGCACCTGCGTCTGCGCGGCGCGGGCGCGCGAGTGCGTGGGAGACGGAAGTCTCTGCTCGCCCTGCCGGAGCGACGCCGACTGCCCGAAGGGCGTCTGCGCCACGGCGGACTACTCGACCGAGCGCTTCTGCACCGTGAGCTCGGGCGTCACGTGCACGCTCGACAAGTTGACCGGCGTGCTGACCGACGACTGCCCCTCGAGCGACGAGGCGAGTGTGCCCGTCGGCTGCACGACCGAGCCCGACGCCAACCTCACGCCGCCAAACGAGTGCGTGGGTCTCGTGACGTTCGGGAAGACGGAGTCAGGCGGCACGGAATACGTGAACGGTTGCTACACGCCCGATAGGTAGGCCCCCACCTATCCAAAGCGGCCTACGGCGCATGCCACAGGCGGTTACTGGGCGAGCTTTACGTGCGTCTGGTGCTCGAGGGTCGCGTGGAGCTCCTCGGCTTTGCCGTTGATGCGCGACTGGATGAGGCTCATGACGTAGTGCGAGACTGCCCACTTCTTGTCCTCGGGGTACGCCTTCCAGGACGTCATGACGGGGTTCACGCCCGCGTTGATGCGCAGGTAGAGGTAGTCCATGGGCGTGTAATAGAAGCCGCTCTTCTGGAGAGGCTTGAGGTCGTTCTCCGTCACGGGGATCGACCGCACAGGATCACGCGTGAAGTCCGGCGGAAGGATGCGCATCGCGTAGCCGTCGACCTGGTAGTCGGTCGGGCTCTGGAGCACCGAGAGGTACATGTTCTCGCGGAAGCTCGTGATCGGGATGTCCGCGTCGTACTTGTGCCAGAGGTCGACGTACTCCTTCTCGGTCACGTAGTTCGGGTGGCAGTTGTTGCAGCCGCCCGTGTGGTAGATGAGCTTGCCGACCTCGATGGCCTCGGCTTCCTTGCCGATCCACGGGTCGGGCGTGGGCTTCACCTGCTCGCCCGGCGGGTCCGTCAGCCACGGGTTCTTGTCGGGCTCGCCCTTCTCCTTGGCGGCCTGGCTCGGGAACGTCTTGATGTACTGGATGACGCTCTTGAGCTCCTCGTCCGTGAGGTCCCAGGGGAGCATCGCGGAGCCGTGCAGGCCGCCGCGGATGATACGCCGCAGATCGTCGTCCGTCGGAAGCGCGGTCGGAGGGTCCACCCAGGCGAACTTGAACTCCGCCTTGCGGAAGTCGCGCGGCGGCGGGCGCAGGCCGGCCGACGAGTAGCCTCGGCCGTCCCCCTTCTCGCCGTGGCAGGCGCGGCAGTAGTGCATGAAGACGGCGTGCCCCTCGTTCAGACGCGACGCGCGGATGCGGGTGCCGTCCCCGAGCGTGATGCCCTTGGTGAACGGGTCGCCTCCTCCCTGCGAGCACGAGAGGGACGCCACGGAGCCGAGGACTGCGCCGGCCATGACGAAGGCAACTGCGAAGGTGCTTTTCATCGTTCCCAAAGATCTCCTAGCGAGCTTCACCGGCCGTCACCATCGAAACGAGTCAGATCAGAAACACGGTCACGAACGTCGCGAGCCACACGAGGCCGACGAAGTGCCAGAACATCGTGCAGTGCCGGACCGCGCCGTGCTGGTGCACCGTATACCGGCTCGCACGCACGAGCAGGACGACGAGCGCGAGCACACCCGCCGCCACGTGGACCGCATGGAAGTAGGTCAGCGTGAAGAACACCGAGCCGTAGGTCCCCGAGTCCATCGTCAGCCCGCCGTCGTGGACGGAGGACCAGATCGTGTACTGGATCCCGAGGAAGAGCGCGCCCAGGAAGATCGTCGCGCCGAGCCACGTCCGCATCTGGTCGCGCTTCGCGGTGCGGATCGAGGTGAGCGCTCTCTGCGCCGTGACGCTGCTCGCAGCGAGCACGAGCGTGGCGAGCGTCGGGACGAGGACCGGTAGCTTTGGCACGCCCGGCGGCGGCCATGTCGGCGCTGCGAGGCGCACCCCGGCGTAGATGAAGAAGAGCCCCGCGAACATGACGCCCCACGCTCCGAGCGTGATCATCATGCCGAGGTAGGACGTGAAGTCCTCCTTCGCGCGGGGTTGAAGCGATACGACGCTCGCCATCTTCTTGCTCATTCACCTTTCGACTCTCGACTACTCGCCCGCCTGGGCAATCTCCGCGGGCTCGTGCACGGCCTCGGCGCCGGGGATCACCTCGGCCTGGCCGAGCCAGTCCTTGCCGAGCTTCTTCAGGACCTCGGGGTTGTTGAACTCGTGCGGGCCGTGGATGACCGTCGGGATGACGTCGAAGTTGTGGTGCGGCGGGGGCGACGAGATCTGCCACTCGAGCGTCCCTAGCTCCCACGGGTTCTCCGAAGCCTTGCGACCGCGGAAGACCGAGTAGACGAAGTTCGAGACGAAGAAGACCTGCCCGAGGAACAGCGTGAAGGCCATGACCGACACGAACTGGTTCATGGGGAGCAGGCGCTTGGCGTACTCGTACGACTCCAGGTTGTAGAGTCGGCGCTGCATGCCGCTGTAGCCGATGAGGAGCATCCCGCAGAAGACCAGCGTGATCGGGATGATGCTGCACCAGAAGTGGAGCTTGCCGAGGCGCTCGTTGAACATCCGGCCCCAGATCTTGGGGAACCAGAAGTAGATGGAGCAGAACGAGCCCAGGAACACGGCGGCCGCCATCGTCAGGTGGAAGTGCCCGACGACGAAGTAGGTGTCGTGCAAGTAGAGGTCCTGCGGGATGTCGGCGAGGTAGAGGCCGGTGAGCCCGCCGAGGCCGAAGACGAAGACGACCCCGAGCGCGAAGAGCATGGGCACGGTGGTCCGGATCGACCCGCGCCAGATCGTGCGCAGCCAGTTCAGGAAGAGCACCATCGCCGGCACGCTGATGATCATGGTGAGGACCATGAAGCTCTCGCCGAGGAGCGGGCTCATGCTCGTCGTGTACATGTGGTGGCCGTAGACGACGGCCGAGAGCACACACACCGCGATGAGGGCGTAGACCGTGACCTTGTAGCCGTACGCGGGCTTGCGCGCGAAGAACGGCAGGACGTCGCTGATGACGCCCCAGACCGGCATGATGAGGATGTAGACCTCCGGGTGACCGAAGATCCAGAAGAGGTGCTGGAAGAGCAGCGGATCGCCGCCGCCCTTGATCATCGCGCCCGTGATGAAAAACTTCGTGCCGAACGTGCGGTCGAAGAAGAGCAGGATGAGGCCCGACGCGAGCACCGGGACGAAGAGCGCGTTGAGGACGGCCGTGAGCCAGAGGCCCCACACCGTCAGCGGCATCTTCATGTACGTCATGCCCGGGGCGCGGAGCCGGATGACCGTCGTGATGTAGTTGACGGCGCCCATGATGCTCGACGAGCCGGCGATGAAGAGCGACAGGACGAGCAAGGTCTGCCCGCCGCCCGGCGTACCCATCTGGGTCGACAGCGTGGGGTAGGCGGTCCAGCCGGCGGCGGCGCCGCCCATCGGCACGAAGAACGAGGCGACGAGGATCACCGTCGCCACGACCATGGCCCAGAACGAGAGCATGTTGAGCGTCGGGAAGACCATGTCCCGCGCGCCGATCCCGAGGGGGATGCAGTAGTTGCCGAAGCCGCCAATCATGATCGGCGTCACGGCAAAGAAGATCATGATGGTGCCGTGGTTCGTGAAGAGCGCCGTGTACATCATCGGCGACACGACGCCGTGCGTCGCCGGGAGCAAGAAGCGCCCGATCACGGGGAACGGCTGACCCGGGTTGGCGAGCTGCCAGCGGATCATCATCGCCATCATCCCGCCGATGAGGAGGAACGACAGACCGAGCCAGATGAACTGCTGGGCGATGACCTTGTGGTCGACGGAGAAGACGTACTTGCGCCAGAACGACGTCGGCTCAGGGTGGATGTGCTGTTCAGACATGGCTCAGTACTCCCATTCCCAACCCCAATGCGCCTCGACGTCGCCTGGGTCATACCGCCTCTGGGCCTCGGCGACCTGCGCCTTCTCCCACGCCGCGTACTGCTCCGGCGTGTCGGCCGTGATTGCCCCCTCCATCTTGTAGTGGTTCGCGCCGCAGTGCTGCGCGCACGCGATCTCGAACGCGCCCGGCTGCGTCGCCTGGAACCACATCCGCGTCGTCGTTCCGGGGAACGCGTCCTGCTTGATGCGGAAGTTCGGGAGATAGAAGCTGTGGACGACGTCCTTCGACTGGATGCGCGCGTAGACGGGGCGGCCCACGGGGATGTGCAGATCGTTGAACGTGACGATGTCGTCCGGCGTGTTGAACTTGCCGTCGGGACCGGGGTAACGGAAGTTCCATGCCCACTGCTGGGCCATGACCTCGACGATGACGGGGTGCTGCGCCTCCGTCGGGAAGTTCCAGAAGACCTCGTTGAGGTCGACGTACGAGTTGTAGAGGAGCACGCCGTCGACGCAGACGAAGACCAGGCCCGCGAGGATCGCGGTGGACACGTTCGCGCGCTTGTCGTCTCCGTGGTCGTACTTGGCCTTGTGGTTCTTCTCGTTGTGGCGGAGCACCGCCCACCCGATCCAGATGCACATGATGATGAAGAGGATCGTGATCTCGACCGTCGTGAGGTCGAACAGGTAGTCGCCGAGGTGACCGTTCAGCGAGATGTCGATCGGCCGCTCCGGACGCGACCCGGCGAGCCCCTGCAACGTGGGGATGTGCGCCCGGCCCGCGATCCAGAACGAGAGCCCCATCAGGGCGACAAAGCCCGTGAGCCCCGCGGCGATGACGCCCGAGAGCCCGATGCCGCCTACGACTTTGACCTGGTTCCTTGTCGTCATCTCGTGCCGACTCCTCGGCCCCGTCGAGCGTGCGCGCCGCGCGCGTGCCCGCTCAAGGGACGTTCACCACGTACCCAACGTCCTGCATCAAGCGATCAATCGAGGCCTTGTCGGTCCCGTACTCCCCGCGAATGTTGCCGCTGCCGTCGACCAGCAGGAGCTGCCCCATGGGAGGAGCGTCGAGCCGGAGCGGCCCGAGGACGGCGTCGTACGCCTGCTTTATCTGCTCGGTCGTGCCGCCGACGAACGCCCAGAGCCGGGAGCTCGAGCAGTGCTTCTCAACCGCGGTCCGCCGCGCGGCGCGCGAATCGTTGGCCGGGTCGCTCGCGAAGCTCACCATGTGGAACGTCGAGCCCAGGTTCCGGGTGCGGTAAACGACGGTTCGCAGCACGTTCATCTCGTCCACCATCGCGGGCGAGCCGTCGGGCGGGACGAAGGAGATGACCCACGTCTGCGAGGCGAGCTCCTCGGTGCCGAGCCGGTGCCCGTACTGGTCCTCCAGCTCGAAGGGGAGGATCTTGCCGAGGTGAGGAGGGGCCGGCGGGAGGGTGCGGGCGAGCGATCGCCCGAGCGGGAGCGCGAAGAGCACCGCCACGAACGCAAACCAGAAGATGGGCCTGCCAGTCACCTTCGCGAAGGCCGACTGAACCCGCGCCCCGGCGCTCGTGAGGGCACCCGCACGTGAAGCGCTCATCGCGTGGAGCTCTTTCGGCCACGCCGGCGGGTCTGGAGGGTGGCCCTCATGGTGAGGCGGAACCTAGGGCCCGTGCCAGATCACTGTCAAGCAACTCGACCCTTGGCAGGCGCCAACGTATCCGTCAGGTAACCATTGGCAGCTTCGCGCAAATCGTGCGTGCAGGTGTGCCCGGGACCAAGCGACGCCCCAGGTGACGCCCGGGAGCGCAGGCGGCTTGATTCGGCGCGGGCGGCCCGACTAGTCTACGTCCCGATCGAGAACGCCGCCCCAGAGGAGCGAAGCGAGATGAGCGACCAGGCCTCAGTCATGGCAGAGCACCTACCCCATTCCGAGCACGCCCCCACGGTGGACGAGCACTTCGGAACGGCGTCCGACGGCAAGGTCGGCATGTGGATCTTCCTGCTGACGGACGCCATGTCCTTCAGCGGGCTCCTCCTCGGCTACGGGATTCTCCGCGCGGGCAGCCACGACTGGCCCGATCCGTCGGACCGTCTGGGCATCCCGTCCACCGCCATCATGACGTTCGCGCTCATCTGCAGCAGCGTGTCGATGGTGCTCGCGCTCGAAGCCGCGAAGATGAAGGACAGCAAGGGCCTGCAGAAGTGGCTCCTCCTCACCATCCTGGGCGGCGTCTTCTTCCTCGGCGGGCAGGTGCGCGAGTACACGAACCTGATCCGCGAGGGGCACGTGCTCGCGCAGGATCAGTTCATGTCGACGTTCTACTCCGTGACGGGGTTTCACGGGATGCACGTCTTCACGGGCGTCTGCTACCTGACGGCCATCTACTGGCAGGCTCGCAAGGGCAAGTACGTAAGCGGCAACGACTACAACCAGGTCGAGATCTGCGGCCTCTTCTGGCACTTCGTCGATCTCGTCTGGATCCTGGTCTTCACCTTCGTCTACCTGATCAAGTGACGGGCCTCCGGTTCTTGGGGGACACCCCAAACCCCCGGGCCCTGTCCAACGTAGAGCGACGACGCTAAGATTGAACGAGGATGCGCGCATGACGACGGAAAGCGAAGAGAAGGTCGAGGAGACCGAGGAGAAGGCGAGCCGCAAGTCGGCGGAGCGCGCCAAGGCCGCGCACGACGATCACGATGCGCACGGCGGGCACGACCATGGCGGCGCGGCCGTCCCGTACCACTCGCACCGGTCCCGCTACCTGAAGGTGTTCGGCGCGCTCATCGTGCTGACGGGTCTCGAGCTCGGCGTCGTGTACGTCGGCCTCGCGCGCAACACCGTCATCGCGATGCTGATCCTCCTCGCCGTGACGAAGGCCGGGGCGGTCGCGCTCTTCTTCATGCACCTCGCGGACGAGCGGCGCGTGCTCCGGCTGATGATCGGCCTCCCCCTCCTCTTCCCGCCGTTCTACGCCGTCGTGCTCATCATCGAGGCCATTGCGCGCGCTTCGTTCATGGCAAAGCTGCTGGGCTAGATGCTGGTACGTCGCACCGCCGCCCACGCCCGCCTGGTCTTCACGGCCGGGCTCGCCCTTGCGCTGACGGCGGTGCCCCAGCTGGCTCTGGCGTGCCCCGCCTGCGTCGGAGACGCAGGGAACAACTACACGTTCCTCAAGCTGGGCGCGGTGATGTCGCTCGTGCCCTTCGGGATCGTCGGGATGGTCCTCTGGGTGCTGCGCCAGGCCCCCAAGAGCTGAAAGCGCTTCTAGCGGCGCAGCGCGGTCCGCAGCGAACGCACGATGCGCTCGAGCGTCTTGTCCGACTCGCGCACGGCGCCCGCCATCGACATGAAGCCGTGCACCATGCTGGGTACGCACAGGTGCTCGACCGGCACGCCAGCGGCGCGAAGCTTCGCGGCGTAGGCGTCCCCCTCGTCTCTTAGCGGGTCGAAGCCTGCGGTGACCACCATGGCTTGGGGCACGCGCGCCACGTCTGCGGCGAACAGCGGCGAGGCGCGCGGATCGGTGTGGGTGCTGCGCTCGGGGGCGTAGGCGTCGAGAAACCAGTCGATCGTGCTCTCGGGCAGGAGGAAGCCCTCGCGAAAGAGCTTGTGCGAGGGCAGGCTGCGCGTGAGGTCCGTCGCCGGGTAGATGAGGAGCTGGAAGGCGGGACGGAGGGCCTCGTCGCGCATGGTCTGCGAGACCACGGCGCTCAGGTTTCCGCCCGCGCTGTCGCCTCCCACCGCCACGGCGCTCGGATCGAGGCCGAGGCCCGTCGCGTGGGTCAGCACCCACCGCGTCGCGGCGACGCCATCCTCGGCGGGAGCGGGGAACGGATGCTCGGGGGCGAGGCGGTAGTCGACCGACACGACCACGAGCCGCGCGCGGCTCGCGAGCGCACGGCACAGGCCGTCGTGCGAGTCGAGCGAGCCGAGGACGAAGCCGCCGCCATGAAAGTAGATGAGCCCCGGCGACGGATCGGCGACGCCCCTGGGGACGTAGAGGCGCGCGCGGAGCGGTCCCGTCGCGCCGCCGATCTGGCGATCGACCGTCACGACGTCGCGGACGTCGTGGACGTCGAGCGTCGACCCGGACCGGTCCATGCGTTCGCGCGCGACGGCCAGCGTGCCTTGCTCGGTCGGCGGCTCGCCCGTGGCCTTCATCAGCCAGAGCAGCGCCTGGATCTGCACGTCCAGCTCGTAGCCCTCTGGAGACTTCACCGCAGGACCGGCCATGCGACGGAGCAGCGGAGAGGGCAGCCGCAGGAAGGCGCGCGCCGCGGCGCGCTCGAGTAGTACGGGCGGACGAATCATGATTGTCGAGGCGCTCCCAGCGTCAGCCGCAGATGCCGGCGCCCTTGCACGTGAGCGGCGTCGTGCACGGGGACGAGGTCAGACAGCAGGGCTCGCCGGCGCCGCCGCAGGAGACGCACGCCCCCGAGGTGCAGGTCAGCGGCGCGCTCACGGACGAGTTGCACGTCCCGTCCCCGCAGCAGGACTGCCCCGCGCCGCCGCACGCTGCGCACAGGCTGTTTTCGCACACGACGTCGGGCGCCGTGCACCCCGTCTCGCAGCACGCCTGTCCGGCCGCGCCGCAGCCGCCGCAGCTTCCTGCGGCGCAGACGCCCGCGTCGGTGAACGCGCATGTCGTGCCTGCGGGGACGCAGAAGCCCGAGACGCAGCACCCGTCGGCCGCGCACGTGTTGGCGGCGCAGCACACGTCCCCGGCCGTTCCGCAGCCGGTGCACACGCCGGCGCCGGCGTCGCCCTGGCACTGGCCGTCGTTGCACATACGGCCCGGGCAGCAGCTCTGACCCGCAGACCCGCACGCGGCGCAGAGCGAATCGGCGCAGACCCCTCCGTCGGCGCACGCGTCGCCGGAGCAGCAGGCCCCGCCGAGCGCGCCGCAGACGGTCCCGGTGTCGCCCGTCGCGTCGCCGGTGCCGGGGCCCGTGTCCGTCAAGGCGCCCGTGTCGGTGCGCGCGCCCCCCGTGTCGGTGACCGTGGAGGAGTCCTGGGCGGTCGCGTCCCCGCCGTCTTGGAAACCTGAGTCGACCGCCCCGGAGTCGGGACGGTTCGGCAGCGGATCCTGGCAGGCCCATGCGAGGGCGGCGAGAGCCACGGTCGCGCCACGAAGGAATCGAAAGCTCAAAGGTGCCCGCCTCATCAGTGCGGCCGATGGTAGTTCATCGGACGCTCGTTCCTCGCCCAAAAAGGAGACCGGACCGCGCCACGGCACCCGCGGCGACAGGCCGTCATCGGCCCGCCTGCTCGGCGAGGCGCACGACGTCGGCGGTGATGGCGGTCATCTCCTCGGGCCGATCGGTGCTGTAGTAGCCGCGGATCGCCCCCTCTCCGTCGACCAGCACGAACCAGTTGCCGTGCATGATCTCGAAGGCGCCGGCGCCGTCGTCCACCTTGCCGTACGCGACCTTGAAGCCGTCCGCGACGACGTGCTGGATCTCCGCCGTGCTCCCCGTCGCGAAGGTCCACCGCTTCGGATCGGCCCCCCAGCGGGTGGCGTACTCCGACAGCCGCGCGGTCGTGTCGTTCAGCGGGTCGATCGTGATCGAGAGCAGGCGCACGGGGAGGGAACCTCCGAGCTTCGCTTCTTCTTCCGCGAGCCGCTTCTGGAGGTTGCTCATCCGGGTCGTCAGCATAGGGCACGACTCGGTGCAGCCGAGGAACACGAAGTCCGCGACCCACACCTTGCCGGCCAGCTCGGCGGACGAGAAGGGCGCGCCCGACTCACGCGTGAGCGAGAACGGGACGATGTGGCCGAGCTTCGGCAGCTCCGCCGTGTGCCGCGCCGCGCGCGCTCGCGCGACGAGCACCACGGGGGCCACGACCGCGATGACGGCGAAGATGAGCCACACCTCGGGCCGGAGCCACTTGCTTCGCGGCTCGGGAGGGTCCTCCGCCTCGCGGGAAGGCGGGCTCGGAAGAGATGAGGTCTGCATCGACGCCATCGATCAGAGGCGGACGCGGTCCACGATCATCATGGACAGCAAGAGCACCTGGTAGACGATCGAGTAGCCGAAGAGCGATCGGGCCCACCGCGCTCCGGCGCCCGCGCGGAAGCCGTACGCGCCGAGGGCCAGGAAGAGGGCGCCGAGGAGGATGGCCGCGCCGAGGTAGGCCCGCCCCGCCACGTGGTAGGGCACGAGCAGGGCGCTCATCCCGACGAGGAGCAAGGTCGACCCGACGATCATCCAGCGGGCCGCGCGCTGCCCCTGCTCCACCGGCACGATCTTGAGCCCCGCGCGCGCGTAGTCGTGGGCGCGGAAAATCGAGATCGCGATGAAGTGCGGCAGCTGCCAGAGGAAGAGCACGCCGAAGAGGACGAGCCCGCCCTTGTCGAGCGACGCCGTGACGCTCGTCCAGCCCATGAGCGGAGGCATGGCCCCGGGCACGGCCCCGACGAGGAGCGCGAGCGTCGTGTGGCGCTTGAGCGGCGTGTAGGCGCCCACGTACGTCACGAGCGCGATGAGCCCGAGCAGGGCCGTCATCCCGTTCACGGCCCAGAGCATCGGCACGGACACCGCCCCCAGCGCGAGACCGAAACCGAGCGCGAGGTCGGGGGACATCCGGCCTGCGGGGAGCGGGCGGTCCTTCGTGCGGATCATGAATCCGTCGGTCTCGCGCTCCCACCACATGTTGAGCGCGTTCGCCGAGCTGACGATGAGGACGGTGCCCACGAGCGCGAGGAGCGCCCGCTGCGCCCCGATCGAGCCAGGGGCGACGGCCATGCCTGCGCCCGTCGTGGCGAGGACGATGGCGGTGATGCGAGGCTTGGTCAGGCCGACCAGGTCACGCGCGGACGAGCGCCCCTCCCCCGCAGCGCGCGGGAGTGCCGGGTCGGGCAGCGCCAAGTCGGCGGAAGGCAGAGACGTGCCGTCGCGAGCGGTGCTCACTGCTTCGACTGGCACAGCCTCGGTCACCACGCTCTTGCCGCCTCACCTATCTGCGCGCCCTCGGTTTGCCGGGCGCGGGCAGGAAGATAGTAGAAGAGAGCGACGTTGCAAACGAGCAGAAGCGCGGCGACCCCCAGGTGGAGCGTCACCGGCAGCAGCGCGAGCAGGGAAAGGACGCTCAGAATGCCGAGGGTGACCTGGACCAGGACGAGGATGATGGCCAGGGCCGCGAGCCGGCCCACGCGGGTTTCCTGCGGAGTCCCCGCGGCCGCCCTGCGGCGAACCGCGAGGGCGACGCCGATGACGAAGCTCCCGAGGACGACCGCGAAGATGCGGTGAAGCATGTGCAGGTGCGCGCCGTCATGGGACGGCCACAGGTCATGCGACGGCCAGCCTTCCCCGTCGCAGAGGGGTATCCCGAAGCACGCCAGCCCGCTCGCGGTGTGCCGCACCAGCCCTCCCAGGATGATCTGGACGAGCGTCCCCGACGCCGCCGCGGCGACCCAGGGGCGCAGCGCGGCGAGGCCCCCTGCCGATGCGGCGGTCCACGATCGGTACGGGTTCCCCGGCGTGGGGACGCGCGGAGGGGGCGCGGGGGGCTCCGCGAACGACCGGAGCGCCACGACGGTCATCAGACAGAAGAAGACCATCGACGTCGTCAGGTGGGCCATGGTGACGAGCAGCGGGAGCCGGAGGAGCACGGTGATGCCGCCCAGCGTCCCTTGCCAGCACACGAGCCCGACCGCGAGGTAGCCGAGCTTCGCCCCACGCGGATCCTCGCGACGACGCCGGTAGAGCAGCACCGCCAGCACGACCGTCAGGATCCCCACGGCCGTGGCCACCAGGCGGTGCGAATGCTCGTACTGGACCCCGTTTTCCATCTTCGGCAAGGCCGAGCCGAAGCAGAGGGGCCAGTCGGGGCAAGCGAGGCTCGACCCCGTTCCGTGCACGAGACAGCCGACGAGCAGCAAGACCCAGGTGGCCACCGCGCTCGCGGCCGCCAAACCAGAGAGAGCTCTCGACCTTGACTGCGTCACGTTGACTCTTCGCGTGGCGGCGCTTGTGTCATCCTGAGGCGCAGCCGAAGGATCCCCCGACGCAGACTCGGTCTGTGTCGGGGTGTCGGGGTACGTTGGGGCCGTCTGCAGGGGATCCTTCGCTCGTCCCTTCGCTTCGCTCAGGACGACAGGTCAGTTCGCCCGCTTGTCGGTATCCGCGTTGAAGGAGATGTTGACGTTGACGGGCTTGCCGTCGGCCACGTCGATGTCCTGCGTCTTGCTGCCGAAGACCGAGTGCCAGGCCTCGAGCTTGTAGTGCCCCGGGGGGAGCTTATCGAGCTTGAACGAGCCGTCGTCACCCGTCACGACGAAGAAGGGGTGATCGGTCACGACGCCGAAGGAGTCCATCCACTTGTGGATGTCGCACTTGAAAGTGATGACACCCTCGTCGTACGTCTTGCCCTTCTCGGGCAGCTTGATGTCGGGCGTGCCCGGCGGCTGGCCCTGGTTGAACTGCGACTCCGTACCCTTGTACGTGTGGACGTTGTGCGTCGTCTTGTCGGTGTTCTTCACCTCGACGCTGCCGCCGCTCTGGATGCCGAACGTGTGCGGCTCGTACATGCAGTCCTTCTGCTGGACGGCCACGTCCGCCGGCGCGGGGAACTTGCCCTTGATGCTGCCCGGCGCGATGCGGACGAGGACGTCCTTGAGGTCGTTCTTCTTGTCGACCTGGACCTCGTTGGACTTCATGGCGTTCTTCGCGCAGACCGGGTCGCCCTTGCGCTCCGCGATGTCCTGCATGACCGGGATCTTGCCGGTCAGCGTCACGACGCCCGTGACGGTGCCGTTGCCCGTTGGGGCAGCTGCGGCCGGAGCCGGGGCAGTGCTCGCCGCGGGAGGAGGCGTTGCCGTGGTCGTGGTGGTCGTCGCGACCGGCTTGTCGTCTCCCTTGTCCTCGGGGCAACCGACGAGGGCCGTCGTTCCGACGACCATGACCGCAACCAGGGCTGCATACTTCGACATTGCTGTCCTCCAATCCAAAGGCTTAGGGGTGGCGTTCGCTGGCGGAAAGGTCACGCCGTGGGAATTCGAAAACGAAAGACGTTTCCCACGAAGCTCGCTGGTGTCCGGCACGCGCCCGGTGACATGGGGGCCGTGCGTACTGCGCGGGTCCATCCCTGTCAAGGTTACGGCCGGTGAGCGGGGCTCATCCGCGTGGCTCGTCCGGGCGCAATTGAAGGCGCAATCCGGCCTCTTTCGTACTACTCGTTCGGCCATGCGCCCGTCTCTCGCCACGCTGCGCCTGCCGGGCCTGCTGCTCGCGACGGCCGCCCTGGGATGCCCCGCCAAGCCCAGCCCCAAGACGGACGGCCCCGCGGGCGGCGCCGAGACGACCGCGGCCCGACAGACGGGTCACAGCGGTTACCGCCCCCGCGCCGGCGACTCGCCTGCGTCCGAGGCGCACGCCGTGGACGTGCGGGTCCGCTTCACGGGCACCCGTCGGGCCGCGTCGTGGGACATCCCGCCGATGGTCCGCTCGCAGTGCGGCGGCGCGGACAAGGTGGCTGACCAGGCTCTCCAGGTCTCGGGCGACGGCGGCGTCGACGACGCGGTCGTGTGGCTCGACGACATCCACGAGGGAGCCGCGCTCCCCGCATCCACGGCCGTGACGGAGGACGAGAAGGGGTGCGTCCTCGGACCGCACGTCCTCGCGATGGGGGTCCCCGGCACCCTCAAGCTGACGAACAGCGACCCGGCGAACCACGCCGTCCGCTTCGAGTTCGCGAACCCGCCCGGCGACCCGCCCGACGGCACACGGGACGAGTCCTTCGACTTCACGAAGACCTTGCCCGCGGGCGCCACCTACGGGGTCGAAACGAAGGCC
>Ga0302279_10000752_pt1 | contig 47623 bp, 42 predicted proteins | sample III_Bog_N3_3_FD_194541 | JGI IMG/M metagenome (GOLD analysis project Ga0302279, IMG submission 194541) | Peat permafrost microbial communities from Stordalen Mire near Abisko, Sweden - III_Bog_N3_3 | ecosystem: Environmental > Terrestrial > Soil > Wetlands > Peat | place: Sweden: Abisko... | reverse complement strand
GCGTATTCTTTAATCCCTCGAGAATTGCGGGCAGACGCCCATCTGCGAATCGGCATGTTGATGGCCTCGCAGACGCCCCCAGACAGACTTGAGGAGGAAATCTTCGAGATCGCCAATCAACTCAACCGTGGCTCTCATCTGATACGGTCGACTGCCGAACGCGAACGAATTGCGGAATTGAATCTCGTCGCGAGCCGGCGAGCGAAGATGTCGACGGCGTACGCGTCGGCACTCAGCTATCTCCACGCCGGACGCAGATTGTTGACGGACGAGACCTGGGATCGCAACTACGACCTTATCTTCTCGATCGAGTATCTCCTCGCGTCATGCGAATTACTGACCGCTGACATGGCTGCCGCGGAAGCCCGGCTTTCCATGCTGGCCGAAAGGGCGAAAACTGCCCACGACATCGCCGTTGTCACGCGCTTGCGCCTGACGCTCTATGACCTTCTAGGTCGCAGCGATCGCGGCGTGGAGGTATTCATTGAATATCAGAAAGGTCACGGCAAGGACTGGTCGCCACATCCCACCGTCGAGGAAGTATCACGGGAATACGATCAAATCTGGTCTGCGGTAGGAAATCGCCAGATCGAAGAACTCGTGGACTTGCCCGTGATCACTGATCCGGACGTGCTCGATGTTCTGGATGTTTACACCGAGTTTGCGATGTCGGCGATGTTTACGGATGGAAACCTCCATGATCTCCTGCTTTGCCGAATGGTCAACCTCAGCCTTGAGCATGGCAACAGCGACGCATCGTGCTTTGCGTATGTGTCGCTGGGTTTGCTCGCTGGTCCTCATTTCGGAAACTATGAGACCGGATTTCAGCTTGGCAAGCTAGGCTACGATCTGGTGGAGAGGCACGGATGGCAACGTTATCAAGCTCGCGTCTATTTGCGCTTTGCGAGCGTCATACCATGGACGCGACACGTCAAAACGGGAAGAGAGCTTGTTCGACGCGCTTTCGGCGCCGCGAACAGGATGGGAGATCTCACGTTTGCGGCATATAGCTGCTACCACCTAATCACAAATCTTCTCGCGAGCGGAGACCCTTTGGCCGAGGTGCAGCGTGAAGCTGAGGCCGGCCTCGAGTTCGCGAGCAAGGCCCTGTTCGGTATCGTCGTGGATATCCTCACCGGTCAGCTCGCGATTATCCGGACGCTTCGGGGCTCGACAACCACATTCGGTTCGTTCGGAGACGGTGAGTTTGACGAGCTTCAATTCGAGCATCGATTGTCGCAAAATCCTGCTTTGGCGCTACCGGAATGCCGGTATTGGATCAGAAAGTTACAGGCGCGTTTTTTTGCGGAAGATTATTGTTCCGCCATCCAGGCTTCACTTCATGCCGAGCGCCTGCTCTGGACATCGCACTCCTTCTTTGAAGTGGCTGAGTATTACTTCTACGGTGCTCTGGCTCGGGCTGCGGTTTTCGAGTCTGCAGCGGACGGCTCGCGACAAGAGCACCTCAAGGCGCTGACCGATCACTACGGGCAGCTTGCAATATGGGCGAAGACTTGTCCGGAGAATTTCGAAAACCGGGCCGCACTGGTGGCCGCGGAAATCGCGCGGATTGAAGGCCGCGATCTCGATGCCATGCGCCTCTACGAGCAGGCCATTCGCTCCGCCCGCGAGCATGGTTTCGTGCAGATCGAAGGCGTCGCCCATGAGGTGGCCGCCCGGTTCTACAGCGCGCGCGGCTACGAGACATCCGCCAACGCCCATCTCCGCGAGGCCGGGGACTGTTACCTCCGCTGGGGCGCCGACGGCAAGGTCCGGCAGCTCGAGGGGCGTTATCCGCAACTGCCGCCCAGCGGGACAAGAGCGGCGACGTCGCCGAATCAACACCTCGACATCGCCGCTGTCGTGAAGGCGTCACAGGCCCTGTCGAGCGAGATGTTGCTGCCCGACCTGATCGAGCGGCTCATGACCATCGCCCTGCATAATGCGGGTGCCGACCGTGGCCTGCTGATCCTGCTGCAGCAGGACGATTACCATATCGAGGCAGAGGCACGAGCGGACGGTGAAACAATTGTCTTGCATTATGACGCCTCCGCCAGTCCTGCGGTTCCTGAAAGCATCATTCGCTACGTCACGAGGACGCAGGAGAGCGTGATGCTCGACGACGCGGCCAAGCGGAATCTCTTCTCGGAAGATCCATATTTTGACATCCGGCGACAGCGATCGATCCTTTGTCTCCCGCTCATTCGTCATGGAACGATGGTCGGATTGCTTTACCTGGAGAACACGCTGGCGCCGCACGTCTTCACCCCGGATCGCACGAGGCTCCTTGAGCTTCTGGCGGGACAAGCAGCGATCTCGCTGGAGAACACCCGTCTTTATGGCGAGCTTCAAGAACGGGAGGCGAAAGTTCGACGCCTGGTCGATTCCAACATCATCGGGATCCTGATCATCGATCTCGGAGGTCGAATAATCGAGGCCAACGACGCCTTTCTCCGCATCGTGGGATATAGCCGCGATGATGTCGTTTCGGATCGCCTGAGCTTTATCAGCCTGACGCCCCCGGAATGGCGCGCTGCCGATGCGAAGAGGATCGATGAGGTAAAATTGACGGGAAGCCTCCAGCCATTCGAGAAGGAATATTTCCACAAGAATGGCAGCCGCGTGCCGGTGCTGGTCGGCGTGGCGCGCTTCGTGGAAACCGGAAACGAGGCTGTCGCCTTCGTGATCGACCTCAGCGAGCGAAAGCGTGCGGGCGCAGAGCTGGCTCATGCCAACCGCGTCGCGACAATGGGCGAACTTACAGCGTCGATCGCGCACGAGGTGAACCAGCCGCTCGCCGCCCTGCTGACAAATGCTGAAACCGCCGTGCGCTGGCTCACCCGTCAGCCGCCGAATCTGGGAAAGGCCAAGCCGTTGATCGACCGTGTCATCGGCGACGGCAAGCGGGCGGCTGATATTTTGAGCCGAATTCGTGACTTCGCCCGAAAGGCGCCGTCGCGTAAGGAGGATTTGGCAATTAACGAAGCAATTTTGGAGATTATGGGACTTAGCCGTGTCGCGATGTCGGAGCACGGCGTTTCCGTGACGATGCAATTGGCAGATGGGCTGCCGCACATTTCGGGAGACAGAGTCCAATTGCAACAGGTGGTCCTCAACCTGATCATGAACGGCATTGAAGCGATGAGCGAAGTCACGGGCAGATCCCGCGAGTTGATGATCAGTACGAGTGCGGTCGAATCGGGCAGCTTGCTCGTCATGGTAAGCGATACCGGGCCGGGGCTGTCTTCGGCGCACCTCACGCGCATCTTCGAGGCGTTCTACACGACCAAGGCCAGTGGCCTGGGCATGGGATTATCGATCTGCCGCTCGATCGTCGAAGCGCATGGCGGCCGGTTATGGGCAACGCCGAACGAACCTTTTGGCGCTGTCTTTTGCATGATGTTGCCGATCGGGTCGCTTGAAAACCCGAAATCTTCTGCGGCCTGGTCCCCTCCATCAAGCGAAACGCAGCGCGGCGGGTGAGCGTTCACGCCGCCTTATCCGCAGCGATAAGCTGTCATGTCGCCCTGCATTCTCCCGGTGATGGCACTTTTGGGACATGCCGGGATTTCCGAGCCGATTCTGCCGTCGGGTTAAAGCGGAAATGCGCCCTTGAGCCGGGCTGCTCCGGACAGCGCCTATCCAGCGCTCGCGAACAAACATTACCGGAATGTAACTATGGCAGATAGTACGCATCTGTTAATTAGTTTATTCGGTGAGATATCGGAAGGCGACAGTGTGAAGCAATCGCCCGTTTCCCATTCGTCACGGCCTCGGCTGGCCACGGAGCTCCGAAGCAGCATTACCCGCATCGGTCGGCTGCTTGGTGCAAGCATGCCCAAAGGCGATCTCTCTCCCACGAAACTATCCGCGCTTGGAATATTGCGGCGGGGCGGCCCGATGAGAGCCAGCAAGCTCGCTGCGCGAATGGGCATCAGACCACAATCACTGACGCGCATATTGGCGGACCTTGAAGAGGCCAGGTTGCTGGCGCGTGCACGTGATCCCCACGATGGCCGCGAGCACATTCTATCGGTAACGCCGAAGGCTGTTTCCCTGATGCGCGACGAAGGACTGCGCCGCGACAGGCTGATCGACAGAAAGATCGGACGGATACTGACTCCGTCGGAAATCGAGCTTCTGCAACTCTCGGCCAAAGCGTTGAACAAACTCGCCGATGGTTGGGTCAGCGCCGATGTTGCAAGCACGATCTCTGATGAGGAGAAGCCAGTATGAAAATACCAATTCCCGGGATCTCATACGCATTGGCTGTCGGTATTCCCGGCGATGCCGCGGCAGGCGACCCCAGCCGGGGTCATAAAGCGCTGATGCTCATTTCAACATTCCCTGACCGGCACCTGATGTCCAGCGCGGAGAGAACTTCCGATAATGTCCATGCCGATCCAGCCAACGTGCTCGGTGGGTGATCCAACGCAGCACGGTGCCGTCAATCCGGTGAAGATCGCGTTCCTGCGCCAGCCCGTCGTCTTGGTGGTTGCCATCCTCGTCGGGATTGTGCATGCAGCCACGGCCGGGCGCTACGACGCTCAGCGCAACGAGCTCTATTTCCTGGCCTGCGGCTGGCACCCGGATTTCGGCTATGTCGATCAGCCGCCGCTGGTGCCGTTGATCGCGGCCGGCACGCAGGTCTTCGGCGTCAACATCTGGCTGCTACGCCTGCCGGCAACGATCGCGGCGGTAGGGTTGGTGTTTCTGGCCGCGAGCTTTGCGCGCCTGCTCGGGGGCGGTGGCAGGGCGGCTGCGTTCGCGGCGATCGCGGCCGGCATTGCGCCGGGGCTTGCAGGCCTCACCTCGCATCTGACGACCTCGACCTTCGAGCCCATTGCCTGGACTGGTGCTGCCTTCCTGCTGACGCGGGCGCTCCTGCACGACAGGCGTTTGGATCTGATCTGGACGGGAGTCTTGGCGGGAATCGCCATGGAGGCCAAATGGGGTATCGCGGTCTGGCTGGTGGCGCTCGGGATAGGTACCATCGCCACGCCGGCGCGCCGCATTCTGTCGTGGTGGCAGCTTTGGCTGGGCTCTGCGATCTCGGCCGTGTTGTTCGCACCGAATTTGGTTTGGCAATGGCAACACGGCTGGCCCTTTTTCGACGTCATCCTGCCGCATCTCGACAGCCAGAAGAATTTCACTGGCCCGCTTTGGCTGTTCGAGCGGCGGCAGGCAACGTCGATGAACCCGTTGCTGGCGATCTTGTGCGCGGTCGGGTTGCTCGGGCCCTTCCTGGATCGCCGCCTGGCCGAGGTGCGGTTTCTTTCGCTGGGATTTGTGCTCACGACGGCGTTCTATTTTCTTGAGCGCGGCACCAATTACTATCTTTTCCCCGTCTATCCGACGATGTTCGTCGTTGGAGCGGTGTCCTGCGAGGGGCTGAACGTCTGGATAACGCGCGCCTGGATCGCTGCGGCGATCGCCGTCAGTCTGCTGTTTGCTCCGATCGCGCTGCCCATTCTCTCGCCCCTGCTGCTTCAGGAATACCTGGAAGCGACCGGTATCAGGCCCGCACCGATCGAAGCCGCAGGTGTCGGCGCGCCGTTGACGCAAAGCGTGTCGGACGAATTTGGCTGGCGCGAACTCGAGCAGAAGGTCGCCGCCGCCTTTCATCAGCTATCGCCTGACGACCAAAAGCACGTGGCGATCCTGGCTTCGAACTACGGACAGGCCGCCGCCATCGACGTCTATGGGGCTGCCGATGGCCTGCCGCCCGCGCTGAGCGGCCACAATCAATACTGGCTCTGGGGCCCGCGCGGCTATGACGGTTCGCTCGCTATTCATATCGGCGGCGATCCCGATCGATGGCGGCGCATCTGCGGTTCGGTCGATGTCGTTGACAAGACCAGCGATCCCTACGCGATGCCCTACGAGAACAATCGATCGATCTTCATCTGCCGCGACCTGCGAATACCCGTGGCACGGTTGTGGGATAGGTTGAAGCGTTTTCGGTAGCCGTCATTGGCTTCTTGCGAAATCCGCGGTCTCGCGGGGCGGCTTCGGGCGCCTCGCGGCGCGCAGCGCCCGGCCACGCCCGGGTTTGCCCCCGCTACGCCGCCTCGTCGCGCATCTGGTACCAGCGGTACAGCAGGCGCTGGCCGATCCTGCGGAACGGCGAGAACGGATGGGTCGGCAGCGGCGAGGTGAAGATCGGCAGGTCCTGGTGCGGGAACGTCTTGCCCGCGATCATCTCGGCCATGCGGCGGCCGGCCTGCGCCGAATAGGACACGCCGTTGCCGCCGTAGCCGAGCGCATAAAACAGGCGCTGCGCCGGATCGGGGCGGAAGATGCGCGGCATCATGTCGTGGCTGACATCGACCCAGCCCCACCAGGAATAGTCGATCTCGATGCCGCGCAGCGCCGGAAATTTTCGGGCCAGCCCCTCGGTCAACAGCTCCAGATGGCAGGGGTTGCCGGCATCCGCGCCGGTGATCGCGCTGCGGCTGCCGATCTGGATGCGGCGGTCGGGCAGCAGGCGGTAGTAGTATCGCAGCGTGCGGGTGTCGGTGATGACTTCGGTGGTGCGAAAGCCCGTCGCCTCGAGCTCGGCCGCCGTGAGCGGGCGGGTGACGATCGAATTGGACAGGATCGGCATGCATCGGCCGCGCAGCAGCGGGCTGAGGCCGGCCGCGGTGTAGGCGCCGGTGGCGATGCCGACCGCGCGGGCGCGGACGCTGCCGCCGGACGTGCGCAGCCGGTAAAAGCCCGGCTCGGAAGCGATCTCCAGCACCGGACTGGCGGTATGGATTTTGGCGCCGAGGCCGCGCGCCATGCGCTGGTAGCCGAAGGCCAGTTTCGCCGGGTGCACCCCGGTGCCGAGCGGCTCATGCACGGCGCCGACCGCCTCGGCTTCCCGGACATAGTCGCGGCGCAGCTCGTCGAGCGGCACCAGCCGCGATCCGTAGCCGAACACCTCGTTCTGCAGCCGCGATTCGGCGGCGATCGCCGCCAATGCCCGCGGCCGGTGCGCGATGTGGAGATGGCCGCCGCGCTGCGGCTCGCAGGCGATGTCGCCGCTGCTTATCAGCTCCTCGAAGGTCTCGAACCCTTCCCTGACCTCGGCATGCAGCCGCAGCGCGACGTCGCGGCCCCAGCGCGCGATCCATTGCGAGCGCGACAGCCGGCCGGCGGCGTTCTGGCCCTGGCCGCCGTTGCGGGTGCTGCAACCCCAGGCCACCCGGTTGGCTTCGAGCACCACCGCCTTGATGCCGAATTCGCGGGCAAGGAAAATCGCGCAGGCCAGCCCCGTGTACCCGGAGCCGATGATGGCGACATCGGCGTCGACGTCGCCGCCGATCGGCCCGTCATCGGCGGGCGGCGTCCCGGCGGTCGCCGTCCAGTAGGTCGGCGCATAATCGCGGTTCTGCCCGGGACCTCGCGACACCAGCGGATCGTAATGCGGATCGTAGGGCGCGATCGGCGTTGCGGTCACCGGATTGGCTCGTTGGTTCATGGCGCGTTACTTTTTGTTTGAGCATGATCTTCGGGCTGGATCATAGCGTTGACCATCGATTGAGCGTTCCGTCGGACGTGATCATCGCTTGTCATTCCGGGATGCGTCTTCCGTCGGCGATAGCCGACGGGAGACGCAGGCCCGGAATGACAATGAACTAGGCTGTGGCATCGACCATGACGGCAGGCTGCAGCGGGCGATCCTTGCGGAAGGCGCGCTTGTGGGCGAGCTTCTCGCCGCGGAACACGAATAGGTCGCAGCCTTCGGCTTCGATCCGGCTTCCGTCGGCGGTAGTGGCGCGGAAAATCCATTCCGACAGGCCGCGGTCACCGAACACGTGATGGGCCGTGCAGGTCCAGCCGACATCCGGCATCGTGGTCCAGACCTGCTCGAAGGCGGCCCTGACCTCCGCGCTGCCGGAAATGCGGCGGCCGAACGGCTCCGGTCCGCCGGCGGTTTCGAACACCACGTCCTCGGTCATGCAGGCCATGACGGCCGCGCCGTCATGGCGGTTGAAGGCCTCGAACAGGCGGACGAGCAGCGCCTGCCGCCTGGTCTGGAGTTCGGACATGCGGTCTCCTTCAGCAAACTGGAAATCATCACCGGCGCCACGGCCGGCGATCGTGGCCGAACATGGCAGCGCTTCCGGAAACGGTTTAGAGCCAGTTCGGCTGATGTCTGCGGCCAGACGTTTTCGGCCGCGGCGCGATCAGGGGGTTGAGCGAACCGGCGCGATCGACGACCGCCGCCCGAGACCGGCGATCAGGCGCCCCAGCCGCTCGATGCCGGCCTCGATCCGGTCGGTCCGGATCGAGGAAAAGCCGAGCCGGAAACAGCGCCGGTTGGCGCCTTCCGTCATGAAGAACACGTCGCCCGGCTCGATCACCACGCCCTGCTTGCGCGCCGCCTCGGCAAGCTCGCCGGAATCGACGCCGTCCGGACAGCTCACCCAGTAGCTGGTGCTGCCGGCGCCGCGGCTCCAGCTGCAGCCGGCCAGGTGAAGCGGCAGCAGCGCGTCGAGAAGCCGCGCCCGCTCCAGAAGCACGCGCGACACCCGCTGCAAATGCGCGCGATAATGTCCGAGCCCGATGAACAGCGCCGCGACCCGCTGGTTGTTGAGCGGCGGATGCCGCAGCATCAGCCGGCGCAGCGCCCGCAATTCCCGGATCACCGGCGCCGGCGCCACCACATAGCCGAGCCGCAAACCGGGCGCGAGCACCTTGGACAGGCTGCCGACATAGAGCACCCCGCCGTTGCGGTCGAGACTCATCAAAGGCGGCAATTCGCTTTCCTGGAAGATCAATTCGCTCTCATAGTCGTCCTCGATCAGCACGACGTCGCCGGCATGCGCGGCCTTGAGCAGCTCCAGCCGGCGCGGCAGCGGCATGGTCACGCTGGTCGGGCACTGGTGGCCGGCGGTGACGAAGGCGAGGTCGCACGCCGCGAACGCCGCGTCGGGGACCAGGCCGTCGCGGTCGATCCGCAGCGGCACGATGTTGTCGGTCAGCATCGCGAAGATGTTGCGGGCGTCGGGATAGCCGGGATCCTCGAGGCCGACGCGTGTGTCGGGCTTGATGAACAGCCGCGCGGTCAGCGACAGCGCGTGCTGGGCGCCGATGGTCATCATGATCTCGTCGGGCCGGGCGCGGATGCCGCGGCGCGGCAGCACCTGCAGCCGCAGCTGCTCGATCAGCGCCGGATCGTCCGCGTCGATCATGTCGCGCGCCCAGTTGTTGATCTCGGGAACGCTGAGCGCGGCGCGCGCGCTCTCGCGCCAGTCGTTGGTCGGGAACAGGCCGGGATCGAACTGCCCGAAGATAAAGGGATAGGGATAATCCTGCCAGTTCAGCGGCTTGACGATGTTGCGGTAGAGCGACGGCCGCACCGCAAAGCGCGCCGTCCAGCGCGCCGCATGCGCCAGATCCGGCGCGGCCGGCTGCTGCTGGCCCGTGGCCAGATGCCTGGGCAGGCCGGCGACGAAATATCCGCTGCGCTGGCGCGAGACCAGAAAACTCTGCTCCACCAGTTGCTCATAGGCGATCACCACGGTGTTGCGCGACACCTTCAGCAGCGCCGCGAGCTCGCGGCTCGACGGCATCCGCGTCCCCAGCGCCAGGCGGCCCTCCTCGATCGCGGTGAAGATCGATTGCCGGATCTGCAGCTGCAGGAACGGACCCGAGCGGTCGAGGTCGGCGAACAGCGCCTCCCAGAACAGCGCATCGCCGATTCCCGCCGCGGCCGCGCGCGCCGCGGCATCGTCAGATCGTGGTGTCGGGTCTGCCATCGCCCCCGGGGTTCCGTGCTCAAAAGGATGGCCGCCGGTGCGGCCCGATCCAGTCTAGTACAGCGTTTGCGAAGTTCGAACCATTTCGGTTCGTCGCGACCGCCGCCAACGACTGTCATTCCGGGCGCTGGCGACGCGCAAAGCGCGGAACCAGCGAGCCCGGAATCCATGAGCCCCACCGGGAGCAGGGATTCCGGGCCTGCGCCTCCGGCCGGCTATCGCCGACCGAAGCCGCATCCTCAGACCTGCAATTGCACGTCGGGGGAATGACCGGGATAGACTGCTGCGGGCAAAAGCCGCGGCCGGCGCCGATGTGGTAGGCTTGACGGCGGCGCTGGCCCCATGTGTGGCGGCGGTCTGGCGCTGGTGCGGACGGGTACAAAGCCGCAGCCTCGCCCGGCCAGGACAATCGAGGGGTGAACTTCACGTGAATCCGGAAACGATGATCTTCGCGGCCGGCAAGATCCTGACCATGAACCCGTCGCGGCCGACCGCCACCCATGTCGCGGTGCGCGACGGCCGCATCGTCGCGGTCGGCAGCCTGGACGAGATCTGCGGCAGCATCGATGCCGAGGTCGATCACCGCTTCGCCGACAAGGTCCTGCTGCCCGGCTTTGTCGAGGGCCACAGCCATATCATGGAGGGCGTGGTCTGGTCGGCGCCCTATGTCGGCGCGTTCGACCGCCGTTCGCCGGAAGGCCAGCTGGTCAAGGGGCTTGCCGATATCGACGCCATCATCGCCCGGCTGCGCGAGGCCGAGGCCGCCATGACCGACCCCGAAGCGCCGCTGTTCGCCTGGGGCTTCGATCCCCTGCATATCGGCAACCACAAGCTCACGCGACAGCACCTCGACCGGGTCTCGGTCACCCGGCCGGTCATGGTGGTGCATGCCAGCTTCCATATCGGCAACGTCAACACCACAGTGCTGGAGCGCGCGGGCCTGGCCGAGGCCGGCGATATTTCCGGGGTGGCGATCGGCGAGGATGGCAGGCCGAGCGGTGAAATCCAGGGCATGGCCGCCCGCTTCCGGATCGAACGCGCCCTGGGTACCGCCCCGTTCCGGGGCGATTTCAGCGCCGAGGATATCGATCGCTATGCGGCATCGGCCTGCATCCAGGGCGTGACCACCCTTACCGACCTGCACAACGACCTCTCGGAGGCGACCGTCGAGTCCTACCGGGCGGCAAGCCTGCGGCCGGATTTTTCGGTCCGGCTGGTTCCGGCGCTGGCATCGGCGACCCACACGCCCGAACAGGCGATCGCCAAGCTCGCCGCGCTGCGCGGCGCCGGCAACGCAAAACTTCATTTCGGCATCGTCAAGCTGGTGGTGGACGGCTCGATCCAGGGATTTACCGCCCGCCTGCGCTGGCCCGGCTATCACAACGGCGCGCCCAACGGCCTGTGGTACATCGCGCCGGACCAGCTGCCGGTCATTGTCGAGGCCTATCACCGGGCCGGCGTGCAGCTGCACATCCATACCAATGGCGACGAGGCCACCGAGGTGGCGCTGGACGCCATCGAAGCCGCCCAGACCGTGGCGCCCCGGCCCGATCATCGCCATACCCTGCAGCATTGCCAGATGGCCGACGCCGCGCTGTTCCGGCGGATGCGCGCGCTCGGCGTTTGCGTCAACCTGTTTTCCAACCACATTTTCTATTGGGGCGATGCGCATTACGAGCTGACGATGGGGCCGGAACGCGCCGGCCGGCTCGACGCGACCGGCACCGCGCAGCGCATCGGCGTGCCCTACTCCATTCATTCCGACGCGCCGATCACCCCGCTCAATCCGCTGTTCACCGCCTGGTGCGCGGTCAATCGCACCTCGTCCTCCGGCCGGCCGCTCGGCAAGGAGACCGAGGCCATCACCGTGGCGCAGGCGCTCGCTGCCATCACGCTCGGTGCGGCCTTCACGCTCAAGCTCGACCACCTGGTCGGCAGCATCGAGGCCGGAAAATTCGCCGATTTCGCGGTGCTCGATCGCGATCCGTTCGAGGTCGAACCGGAAAAGCTGCGGGATATCGGGATCTGGGGCACGGTGGTCGGCGGCCACGTCCGCAAGGCGCCGCGCGCATGAGCCCGCCGGCGCCGGCAAAAATCCCGCTGACCGTGATCGGCGGCTTCCTCGGCGCCGGCAAGACCACCTTGCTGAACCACCTGCTCAGGACGAGCCGTTCCCGCGCGGCGGTGCTGGTCAACGATTTCGGCGCTGTCAACATCGATGCCGGCCTGATCGCGCGGCACGACGGCACCACCATGACCCTGAGCAATGGCTGCGTCTGCTGCAGCATCGGCGACGGCCTCTTGACCACGCTGGGCTGGGTTCTCGACCACAAAATTCCGTTCGACCACGTCATCATCGAGGCCAGCGGGGTCGGCGATCCCTGGCGGATCGCCGAGATCGGGCTGGTCGAGCCGGCGCTGCGGCTCAACACGGTGGTGGTGCTGGCGGATGCGTCACGGATCGCGGCGCAGCTGGCGGATGCCAGGATAGGCGACACCGTGCGCAACCAGTTCGCCCGCTGCGACCTCGTGCTGCTCAACAAGGCCGATCTCGTCGACAATGCCGCGATGCAGGCCGCGCGCGCCGCGATCGGGTCGCTGCGCGAGGGAATACAGATCGTCGAGACCACCGCGCAGACCATGCCCGGCCTGGCGCGGCTGACCGGCAAAACCTCCTCGCCGTTCCTCGCCGACGCGCCGTCCACGGCAGCCGTCAGCCACGAGCAGTCGTTCGCGCGCTGGACCTACCGGCGCCAGGGCTGTTTCGACCGCGCCAGGCTGGCGCAGGCGCTGCTTGCGCTGCCGCCGCAATTGCTGCGTCTCAAGGGCCTTTGCCGCATCGCCGGCGAGGACCGGCCGTCGCTGCTGCAGATGGTCGGCGGCGCGGCTTCGCTGACAGCCGCGCCGGATACTGACGCCGCGGCGGAGGCCGACATCCTGCTGGTCGGCGTCGGAACCTCCGACCTGCCCGACCCCGCGTCTGTCGATCGCATTCTCGATGCTGCACTGGTTGCATCGGCGAGCGTTTCGACCGGCCCCTGCCCCACTGCCGTGACGACCGGCATTTCGGGCGCGCGAGCCGCAAATCCGTCCATCCGAGGAGAACTGACCCATGTCATCGATCGTAAGTAAGCTCGCCTTTGCGCTGACGGTGACCCTCGCTGCAGCGGCCCTGAGAGCATTGCCTGCCCGCGCCGGCGACGGCGGCACGGTGGTGATCGCCACGACGCAGGCGCCTCGGCATTTCAACGGCGCAGTGCAGTCCGGTCTCGCCACCGCATTGCCGAGCACGCAGATTTTCGCAAGCCCGCTGCGTTACGACGACAACTGGAACCCGAAGCCCTATCTCGCTGAATCATGGCAGACCGCACCCGACGGCCTGTCGATAACCTTGAAGCTGGTCAAGAACGCCGTATTCCACGACGGCCACCCCGTCACATCCGAAGACGTCGCCTTCTCGATCATGGCCATCAAGGCCAATCATCCGTTCCAGTCGATGCTGGCCGCCGTGGAAAAGGTCGATACGCCCGATCCCTATACGGCGGTCATCAGGCTTTCGTATCCGCATCCGGCGCTGTTGCTGGCGATGTCGCCGGCCCTGATGCCGATCTTGCCGAAGCACATCTATGGCGACGGTCAGGATCTGAAATCGCACCCCGCCAACCTCAAGCCGGTCGGATCGGGGCCGTTCCGCCTGACCGACTACAAGCAGGGGGAATACTACACGCTGGAGAAGTTCGACCGCTTCTTCATTCCAGGCCGGCCCAGGCTGGACAAGATCGTGGTCCGCATCATATCCGACCCGAACGCGGCGCTGGTGTCGCTCGAGCGCGGCGACGTCAATGTGCTGCCGTTCGTCACCGGCGTTCGGGACATCGACCGGCTGGAGAAAACGCCGAACGTGTACGTCACCAGCAAGGGCTTCGCCGGCATCGGCGCGCTCAACTGGCTCGCCTTCAACACCAGGAAGAAGCCGCTCGACGACGTTCGCGTCCGCCAGGCGATCGGCTTTGCAGCCAATCGCGATTTCATCATCAACAAGCTGATGGGCGGCAAGGCGACCGCCGCGACCGGACCGATCGCACCGGGCTCGCCGCTCGCCGAACCCGACGTGGAAGCCTACAAGTTCGACCTCGCCAGGGCCGAGCAGCTGCTCGATGCGGCAGGCTATCCGAAGAAGCCGGACGGATCGCGCCTGTCGCTGACGATCGACTACATCCCGGGCGCCGACGAGCAGCAGCGCAACATCGCCGAATATCTGCGGTCGCAGCTGAAGCGGGCCGGAATCAACCTCGAGGTCCGCGCCGCCGCGGATTTCCCGACCTGGGCGCAGCGTATCTCGACCTACGACTTCGACATGACCATGGACACCGTGTTCAACTGGGGCGATCCGGTGATCGGCGTCGACCGCACCTATCTCTCCAGCAATATCCGCAAGGGCATCATCTGGTCCAATACCCAGCAATACAGCAACCCGAAGGTCGATGAGCTCTTGGCCGCCGCCGCCCGGGAAACCTCGCCGGAGAAACGCAAGGCGCTGTATTCCGAATTTCAGAAGATCGTGGTCTCGGACGCGCCGATTTTCTACATCAATGCGACGCCCTACTACAATGCCTTCAGCAAGGGACTGTCGGGGCTTCCCACCACGATCTGGGGATTGATGTCGCCGCTCGACGAACTCTACTGGGAAACACCGCCCAAGACCTGAGGTCGGGAACGGCAGATCGGCATCCGATGAACCTGGTCGCGCATGTGATACGTCAGGCAGCCAACGCGGCTGGCCTGCTGCTTGCCGTGCTGGTCCTGAATTTCTGCCTGATCCACCTGACGCCCGGCGACCCCGCGCAGGTCATGGCGGGCGAAATGGGCGGCGCGTCGCCGGAAGTGATGGCGGCGCTTCGCGTCAAGTATGGTCTCGACCATAGCCTCGCCGAGCAGCTTCTCACCTATCTGTCGAAGGTCGCGACCGGCGATTTCGGCTACTCCTACTACTTCAACGAGCCGGTGGTCGGGCTGATCGCGCAGCGCCTGCCCGCGACCCTTTATCTCGTGCTGTCGGCGCTGCTGCTGTCGGTCCTGATCGGAACGCTGCTCGGCGTCGTCAGCGCGCGCAGGCCGAACGGCCTCTTCAGCCAGGCGGTGACCGTGCTGTCGCTTGCAGGTTACGCGGCGCCGATCTTCTGGACCGGGTTGATGCTGCTGCTGCTGTTTGGCTCGGTCTGGCCGGTGCTGCCGGTCTCCGGAATGGCTGACGTGGTCACGCCGAAGACCGGGCTCGCCTACGCGATCGACGTTGCCCGGCACCTCGTGCTGCCGTCATCCACGCTGGCGCTGGTGTTCATCGCCCAATACAGCCGCCTGGCGCGCGTCAACATGATCGACGCGCTGGCGGCGGATTATGTCCGCACGGCGCGGGCGAAGGGGCTGCCGGAATATGTCGTGGTCGGCAAGCATGCGCTGCGCAACACGCTGATACCGATCGTGACGGTCGCCGGCCTGCAGTTCGGCCAGCTGTTCGCCGGCGCGGTCCTCGTCGAGACCATCTTCAGCTGGCCGGGAATGGGACGGCTGGTGTTCGAATCCATCCTTCGCCGCGATTATCCGACGCTTCTCGCCATATTGTTCTTCTCCGCGGTGCTGGTGATGGCCGCCAATATCGTCACCGACCTGGTCTACCGCCTGATCGATCCTCGAATCCGCTCCGGGGCGCCATGAGCAGGACCGAGAAACCGGCCATGCCGGAACCCGGTTCGGTGCTGCCGGCCACGCCGACGGCTTCGCCGGCGATGGCGGCCTTGCGGCAGTTTGCCCGCAGCCCGTCCGGCGTGATCGGCGCCGCCGTGCTCCTGACCCTGGTCGCAATCACCGCCTTCGGGCCGTTTTTCTATCCGATCGATCCGCTCGACATCGTCGGCGCGCCGTTCACCGCGCCCGGCGCCGATGCCTGGCTCGGCACCGACTACCTGGGGCGCGACGAACTGGCCGGGCTGATTCATGGCGGCCGCGCGACGCTCACCGTCGGGGCGGTGGCGGCCGTGATCACGATCGTGATCGGCGTGACGATAGGCGCGCTGGGCGGATTTTTCGGGGGGGCGATCGCCGCCTTGCTCGGAAAGATCACCGAATTTTTTCAAATTCTGCCGCCGCTCCTGTTCGCGATGGTCCTGGTCACGCTGTTCGGCCAGACCCTCACGACCATTACGATCGCCATCGGCGCGGTAAGCTGGCCGACGGCGGCACGCCTGACCCGCGCCGAGTTTCTCCGGCTGCGCGGACTTGATTTCGTCAAGGCCTCGCGCGCGGCCGGCGCCGGCAACGGCCACCTGATCCTGCGCGTGGTGCTGCCGAACGCGCTGCCGCCCGTCATCGTGGCGGCGACGCTCGCCATCGGCGTCGCGATCCTGTTCGAGGGCGGCCTGAGCTTTCTCGGCCTCGGCGATCCCAACACCATGAGCTGGGGCCTGATGATCGGCGAGAACCGCAACTACGTTCTCGACGGATGGTGGACCGTGACCTTTCCGGGCGCGGCGATCTTTGTCGCGGTGCTGGCCATCAGCCTGATCGGCGACGGCATCAACGACGCCCTCAATCCGCGCCTGCGGCGGAGATCGTAACCCATGGCCGCGGTCCTGTCCGTCCGGGGATTGAGCGTCAGCATGCAGGGCGCCGATGGTCCGATACCGGTGCTGGAAAACCTCTCGTTCGAGGTCGCACAGGGCAAGACCATGGCGCTGGTCGGCGAATCCGGATGCGGCAAGAGCATGACGGCGCTGGCGATCATGCGGCTGCTGCCGGAGGATTTCACCGTGACCGCGGGAAGCGTTCTGCTCGAGGGCGAAGACGTGCTTTCGGCATCGCCGGGGCAGTTGCGCAACCTGCGCGGCAACAGGATGTCGATGATCTTCCAGGAACCGATGACCGCGCTGAACCCGCTGTTCACCGTCGGCGATCAGATCGCCGAGGTATTGCGGCGTCATCGCGGTCTCGGCCGCGGCGAATCGACCCGGCTCGTGCTCGAACTGCTGAAAGCGGTCCAGATCCCCGCGGCCGACCGGCGCATCCAGGCCTATCCGCACCAGCTCTCCGGCGGCATGCGTCAGCGGGTGATGATCGCGATGGCGCTGGCGTGCCGGCCCAGACTGCTGATCGCCGACGAGCCGACCACGGCGCTCGATGTCACCGTGCAGGCGCAGATCTTCGATCTATTGGGCCGGCTGCAGGACGACACCGATACGGCCATCGTGCTGATTACCCATGATCTCGGCGCCGTCGCCGAACTCGCCGATGACGTCGCCGTGCTCTATGCGGGGCGCTGCATCGAACAGGGCAGTTCGCGCGAGGTGATCGCGCATGCGCGACATCCCTATACGCGGGGGTTGATGGCCTGCGTGCCGCATCTGCGGCTCGGTCCGCAGACCGACGCCGCAGCGGCGCCGCTCGATGAAATCCCCGGAATGGTGCCTCCGCTGGGCTCGCGCGGGATCGAATGCGCGTTTCTGCCACGCTGCGGGTTTGCAACCGACGTCTGCCGATCGCGGCCGCAGCCGCCGCTCGACCTGGTTGCCGAGGCGGCGGTGGCGTGCTGGCGTCATTCGGAGATCACGCCATGACCGAAGCGGCGGCCTCGGCGCCTGAGATCCTGCTCGATGTCAACGATCTCGTGGTGCACTTTCCGGTCCGCCGGCGCGGCTGGCTCGCGGCGCCCTCGAAAGTGCATGCGGTCGACGGCGTGAGCTTCAGGGTTCGGCGCGGGACCACCTTCGGCATCGTCGGCGAAAGCGGATCCGGAAAGTCCACCACGGCGCAGGCGATCATGCGGCTGCTGCCGGCGACGTCCGGGCAGATCGTCTTTGGCGGCCAGGACATCGCCGAGCTGCGCGGCGAGCCGCTAAGGCAGGCGCGCCGCCGTTTCCAGATCGTGTTCCAGGATCCATTCTCGTCGCTCGATCCGCGCCGCCGCGCCGGCGAACTGGTGCGCGAACCGCTGGATCTGCTCGGCATCGGATCGCGCCGCGAACGCGAGGCGCGGGTTCGCCGGCTGCTCGACGAGGTCGGACTGCCGCCGCAGGCCGCCGACCTGTTCCCGCACCAGTTTTCAGGCGGCCAGCGGCAGCGGCTGTGCATCGCGCGGGCGATGGCGCCGGCGCCCGACCTCATCGTGTGCGACGAAGCGGTGTCCGCCCTCGACGTTGCGATCCAGGCCCAGGTCCTGAACCTGCTCAAGAGGCTGCAGCGCGAACGCGGGCTGACCTACATTTTCATTTCGCATGATCTCGGCGTCATCCAGCATTTCTGCGACGACATCGCCGTGATGTATCTCGGCAAGATCGTCGAGCAGGCTCCGCGGTCGGTGTTCTTTTCCAGGCCGCGCCACCCCTATAGCTGGTCGCTGGTCGCGGCCGCCGCGCCGCCGGGAGCGCTGCGCGATCGGCTGAAGCAGCGCTATCTGGTCAATGGAGACCCGCCGAGCCCGGTCGATCCGCCTCCGGGGTGCCGGTTCGCCCAGCGCTGCGCGTTCGCCGTCGAAGCCTGCCGGACGGTATTGCCCTCGCTTCAAGGCACCGGTCCGGGACACTACGTTGCATGTCATCGCATCGACGAGATCGAGGCTCCCGAGTTCACCTGACCGTCGGTTGCTTCGGGTCGTCGCCAGACAACCTGGCCGACGAGGCGATTCGGCCGGGCCTGGATTCAGGCCGCCGCTTCGCACAGGCCCGCTGTATGATATATGGCCAATATACCCGTGGGATGGCTGGATGAGCAGCCTCCCGCCGCGCGTTTTTTTCTTCCGGCACGAGGAACGACTTGAAACCGAAACCGCCAGTCAGGCACGGGGCCCGGGCGATCGCGGGCAAGGACGGCACGCTGACCGACCGCGCCTATCGCGAGCTCGAGGAGATGATAGTTACGCTGCAATTGTCGCCGGGCACCGTATTGTCGGAACAGGCGCTCGCGCTCCGGCTCAGAATCGGCCGCACCCCGATCCGGGAGGCGCTGCAGCGGCTGGCGCGGGACGGGCTGGTGGTGATCATGCCGCGGCGCGGCATCATGGTCTCCGAGATCAATCTGCGGCTGCAGTTGCGGCTGCTCGAGGTGCGGCGCGAACTCGAGCGCCTGATGGCGAGCCTCGCCGCCGAACGCGCCACGCCGGAGGAACGCCGCGAATTCGCCGAGCTGGCCGCCGCGATGCTGGCCGCCGCCGCCAGGGCCGACGACATCGCCTTCATGCGACTGGACCAGCGCTTCAACATCCTGATCGCGACCGCCGCCCGCAACGAATTCGCCCGGCGCTCGATGGGGCTGATGAACGCGCTGTCGCGCAGGTTCTGGTACCAGCACTACCAGGAGGTCGCCGACCTGCCGCTGGCCGCCCGGCTTCACGCCGCGGTCGCCGAAGCGGTGGCGCAGAAGAAGCCGAAGGCGGCCGCCACCGCCTCCGACCGGCTGATCGACTACATCGAGGATTTTGCGCGCAAGACGCTGGATAGTTGAGGCAGGCGATCGATTCCCGGGACAATGCCCGACTGGCTCATCCCGGGTATCCGCGCCCTTGCGCGGCGTCCCGAAGCCTCATTCTGAGGAGCCGCGCTCTTGCGCGGCGTCTCGAGGATGGCCCCGAGTTTGTTCCCGGGCTCCGTCCTTCGAGACGCTGCTGCGCAAGCTCCTCAGGATGAGGGCCAGAAGTGCTTCTCAAACATCGACGTTGAATGAGCTCAATCGAACACCACGACGCTGCGGATGGTTTCGCCGCGCTTCAGGGCGGCAAAGCCGTCGTTGATCTCCTCAAGGCCGATGCGGCGCGAAATCAGCTCGTCGAGCTTCAGCGAGCCGTCGAGATAGGCCCGCGCCAGCAGCGGGAAATCCCGTCGCGGCCGCGCGTTACCGTAGCTGACGCGGCGGATGCGCTTTTCCTGCATCAGCGAGCCCCAGCGAAACGCCACCTCGTGGCTGACGTCGAGCTTGCCGAGCCAGATCACCTGGCCTCCGGGCCGCACCGCTTCGGCGCTGACCCGAAACGCAGCCGCGCTGCCGGCCGCCTCGATCACGACGTCGACGCCGCGGCCGCCGGTCAGGCGTCTTGCGACCGCCACCGCGTCGTCGCCGCCGGCCGCCACGGCATCGGTCGCGCCCAGCGTCGCGGCCAGCGCGAGTTTCGCGGCGGCAAGATCGACGGCGATGATGGTTGCCGCGCCCGCCAGCCGCGCGCCCTGCACCGCGGCGAGCCCGACCGCGCCGCAACCGATCACCATCACGCTGTCGCCATGCCCGATGGCCCGGAGATTGAGCGCCGCGCCGACGCCGGTCATGACGCCGCAGCCGATCAGGCAGGCGCGATCGAACGGAATCGCCTGCGGCACCACAATCGCCTGCTGGTCCGGCACGATGCAGTATTCGCCGAACGCCCCGACGAACATCAGCTGCTGCAGCGCGCGGCCGTCGGCCAGCATGGCGCGGCTGTCGCCGTCGAAGGCGCGCGCCCGGGGTCCCTCGCCGAGATATTGCTCGCACAGGATCGGCGTGTCGCGGTCGCAATAGAAGCAATGCCCGCAATGCGGATTCCACGACAGCACCACGTGATCGCCGACCGACACGCCGCGCGCGGCCGGACCGACCTGCTCGACCACGCCGGCGGCTTCGTGCCCGAGCACGATCGGCAGCGGATAACGCAGCGCGCCGTCGATGACCTCGAGGTCGGTGTGGCAGAGTCCGGCGGCGCGCACCCGCACCAATACGTCGGCGGGCTTCAGCGCCGCGGCGGTGACGGTTTCGATCGCCAGCGGCGCCTGCGCCGCATGCAGCACCGCGGCGCGATAGCGCAGCGGCATCAGGCGACCGCCCTGCCGGCAAGTGCGGCCAGCGCCGCATCGAGGTCGGCCGAGGTCATCTCCCATTCATTGTCGAAATTGGCGACGACGGCGCGCATGAAGGGCTCCACCGCCGTCTTGGCCTTGTCCGGGGCGCCGAGATGATCGAGCAACAGCGCCAGCGCGAGCTGGCGCGGCTCCGGGCCTTCATAGCTCCACTCGAAGCCGTTGCCGGTGAACGCCACGACATCGGTGCGGGGATCCAGCGGCGCGCCGTCGACAGTCACCTTGACGCCATCGATGGTGCGGTCTCCCGAATAATGCTTCATCGCGCTCCTTTTGCCTCGTGCCGGCTTCGGCGCCTTGATGGTTGCCGGGCATCGCCTCGCGCGCGTGCCCCAGCATAGATATGGGCGCAGCTTCGCAGCAAGCGGTTTTGTCGTGGCAACGCCGTCAAACCGCCGTCAGACCCCGGTTGCCGGCGTAATAGATCTGTGATATATCAGACCGTCTGCACGGAGGCAGCGTGATGGAATTGTCATCGAGTGCAATGACCGACCGGCAGCGCGGTTACCGCGCGACCTACCGCCACCGCATCGCGGGATGGTACAATGGTTGGCTGCACGCCTTCGTCATCTATCTGATCGGTTTCACGGCGCTGTCGGTGTATTTTGCCAACATCAGCGAGCTGCGCTGGTGGGAGCTGACAATCGTTCCGGTGACGTTCCTGGCCGCGAACTTCTTCGAATGGTGGATCCACCGCTTCGTGATGCACCGCCCGTCGCAGATCAAGGCTTTCCGCGCGATCTACAACCGCCACACTTTGATGCATCACCAGTTCTTCACCGAGCAGGAAATGCGCTTCGCCGACCATCACGACTGGCGCGTCACCTTCTTTCCGCCCTATGCGCTGGTGACCTTCACCATGATGTCGATCCCGCCGGCGCTGCTGCTCGGCTGGCTGGTCTCGCCCAATGTCGGCTGGCTTTTGATCTCGACCACGACGTCGATGTACCTGATCTACGAGTTCATGCATTTCTGCTGCCATGTCGACGACAACTGGTTCGTGCGCCATGCGCCGTTCGTCAACACCATCCGCCGCCATCACACCGCCCATCACAACCCGTCGATCATGATGGAGCGCAACATGAACCTGACTTTTCCGGTGATGGACTGGCTGTTCGGCACCTCGGATCTCGACCGCGGCCTGCTGGGCCATCTCCTCAACGGCCATGATACAAGCTTCGTCAAGACCGACCTGCGCAAGACGTCGCGGACCCCGAAACCCGAGGCGGCGCGGCCGCCCGGCGAATTCATGGCACCGGCCGAATAGCGCCGCCCCCGCACCGCGTGGAGACCGACCATGGGCGCGATCGAGCCGAACTGGATTGCGCTGCTTTGGTTTGCGTCGCTCGCCACCGTCTGTGCGTTTGCCGGCCTCGTCATTGCCGGCATGTTTCCGAATACCGCCCGCCCGGAATCGGCCAGATCGGGCGCCGCCACGCTGCTGGTAGCCGGCAATGCCATCCTCCTCGCCGCGCTGTCGATCGGCACGGCATTTTACGGCTGCACGGAGTTGAGGTGGAGCACACTGATCGTGGTGGCCGGCCTGGTGGTGCTGTTTTCGCCCGGGCTGTTCGAGATCTGGCCGACGTCGTTTCGCGATGGCCGCAACGGGCTGGTGGTGCTGGGCGGCATCCAGCTCATGGCGCTCGCCATCCTGGCCAGGATCGCAGCGCCGTTCTGGGCGAACCTCACGTGAATGGGTATTGGAGGTTATAGATGCCGGCTCGAATAAAACTCGGCCTGTCGCTGCTGGTGGTGCTGGTGGCGGCGATCGCCTGCTATGTCCAGCATCGGATCGGCCACGACCGGATCCAGTACGTCGTGGCCTTCCTCGGCTTCTTCATGATTTTCGCGATGTGGCTGTTTCCGGAAGTCAAGCGCGAAGAAGCGGCCGGCGGCGCGCGCCGCGACGCCCGGCCGCGATAGCGCGCGTGCCAGCTCTGAGGCGAGGTCGGCAATTCACAACATCGTGCCCCGGACGCAGCGCAGCGCGCCGCCGTTGTGGCGTGATGTGCTGCAAGGTCGGGGCCCGTTGTATAGAGCGGGCATATGGGTCCCTCTCCGGAGCGTGCAGGACGCTGCTCCCCGTCCGGGACACGAGCGCTCCTTGCGGCGGTCTTCGATCGCGGCTGCGCGCCAACCCAACAATTCATCGCACTCCAGCGACATGCCCGCATGCTGCCCAATCCATCTAGATTGAACCGGGTCGCGGCGTCTGACCAGCACGCTTCATTTCCTGCCCGTACCGCTGCCGCCGTAAGTTTTCTCGGGTCAGGCAACCGCTGATCCCGCGCAATGTGCGCATCTCCGAGGGCTGCCGCCGTAAGTGTTCTCGGGTCAGGCCACCGCCCGTCCGGCCGAAACATCTGTCAAAACGCGGATTCTTGATTTGAACTGTCGCCTTTTTCAGTCCAAACATCTCCCCGAAATCCGCTCGATGGAGCGGATTAAACGGGGAAACGCGATGGCAAACCTCACTATCAACGGCAAGACGATCGATGTCGATGTGGAAGCGGATACGCCGCTGTTGTGGGCGATCAGGGAGAATGTCGGCCTGACGGGCACCAAATATGGCTGCGGCATTGCGCAATGCGGTGCCTGCACGGTCCATATCGACGGCGTGGCGACGCGCTCCTGCGGCGTTCAGGTCGGCGACGCCGTCGGCAAGCAGATCACCACCATCGAGGGCCTCGCCGGCGACGGCGCGCTGCACAAGGTGCAGCAGGCCTGGATCAACAACGACGTACCGCAATGCGGCTATTGCCAGAGCGGCATGATCATGGCGGTGGCGGCGCTGCTCAAGGACAAGGCGAAGCCGACCGACGCGGACATCGACGAGGCCGTCACCAATATCTGCCGTTGCGGCACCTTCCAGCAGGTGCGCGAGGCGATCCACGCCGTCGCGAACGCGTGAGGAACCAGCCATGAACCAGATGCCCCAATTCAGCCGCCGTGGCTTTGTCATCGGCAGCGCCGCGGTCGGTGCCGGCCTCGCGCTCGGCCTCGATATTCCCTTCGGCGGACCCGCGGTGGTCCGCGCCGCCGACGGTACGCCGGAAGTCAACGCCTGGGTGGTGATCAAGCCGGACGATACCGTCGTGATCCGGATCGCGCGATCGGAAATGGGCCAGGGCAGCCTCACCGGCCTCGCCCAATTGGTCGCCGAAGAACTGGAATGCGACTGGTCGAAGGTCACCACCGAATATCCGACGCCGGGCCAGAGCGTCGCCCGCAAGCGGGCGTGGGGCGATTTTTCCACCGGCGGCAGCCGCGGCATCAGGACCTCGCAGGAATATGTCCGCAAGGGCGGCGCCACCGCGCGCGTGATGCTGGTCCAGGCCGCGGCCTCCGAATGGAAGGTGCCGGCATCGGAATGCAGCGCCGCCAACAGCGTCATCACCCACGTCCCCTCGGGGCGCACCACGACCTATGGCAAGGTGGCCGAAGCCGCCGCCCGGGTCGAGCCGCCGACCGACGTCAGGCTGAAGGATCCGAAGGACTGGAAGCTGATCGGCAAGGGCGTCAAGCGCCTTGATACCGCCGACAAGACCACCGGCAAGATGATCTACGGCATCGACATCAAGCTGCCGGGAATGCTTAACGCCGCGGTCAAGGCCTGCCCGGTGTTCGGCGGCAAGCTCAAGAGCTATGACGAAGCCAAGGTCACCGGCATGAAGGGCGTGCGGAAGGTCGTGAAGGTCAACGACTACACTGTCGCCGTGGTGGCCGATACCTGGTGGCACGCCAAGACCGCGCTGGAGGCCTTGCCGATCGTCTGGGACGAAGGCGAAAACGCCAAGGTGTCCAGCGCTTCGATCGCCAAATGGCTTGGCGAAGGCCTCGATGACGCCCAGCCGGCCTTCGCCGGCAATCGCAGCGGCGACGCCAAGGCGACAATCGCCGGCGCTGCCCGGAAAGTCGAGGCGGTCTACAACTACCCTTACCAGAACCACGCCACCATGGAGCCGATGAACGCCACCGCGCTCTATACCGCCGACAAATGCGAGGTCTGGTGCGGAACGCAGAACGGCGAGGCCGCCTTTGCCGCGACGCTGGAAGTCTCCGGCCTGCCCGCCGACAAATGCGACGTCCACAAGCAGATGCTGGGCGGCGGCTTCGGCCGTCGCGGCCAGACCGACTACGTCCGGCAGGCAGTGGCGATCGCCAAGCAGATGCCGGGCACGCCGATCAAGCTGTTGTGGTCGCGAGAAGAGGACATGCAGCACGGCAACTATCATCCGATCACGCAATGCAAGATGACCGGCGCCTTCGATGCCGACAACAACCTGACCGGCCTGCACATGCGGATATCCGGCCAGTCGATCCTGTTCAGCCTGCGTCCAGAAGCGCTGGTCAACGGCATGGACCCGGCGACCTTCGCGGGCCTCAATCCGACCGGCGAAGCCGCGTTCGGATACGACGTCCCGAATCTGCTGATCGAGCACGCGATGCGCAATCCGCACGTGCCGCCCGGATTCTGGCGCGGCGTCAACGTCAACCAGAACGCGATCTATCTCGAATGCTTCATGGACGAGCTGGCGCATGCGGCCGGCGAAGACCCGCTCGCGTTCCGGCGCAAGCTGATGACGAGGCACCCGAAAAATCTCGCCGTGCTCAATGCCGTGGCCGACAAGATCGGCTGGGACACACCGCCGCCGCAGGGCGTCTATCGCGGCATCGCCCAGCACATGGGCTACAACTCCTATGTCGCCGGTGCCGCCGAGATCTCGGTGGTCGACGGCAACAAGATCAAGGTGCTGCGCATGGTTGCCGCCACCGACCCAGGCTATGCGGTCAATCCGGCGCAGATCGAACGGCAGATCGCCGGCTCCTTCGTCTACGGCCTCACCGGGCTGTTCTATGGCGGAATCACCGTCAAGGACGGCGCCATCGAGCAGTCGAATTTCGACAACTACAATTCGATGCGGATCAGCGAGATGCCGAAGGTGGAATCGATCGTGATGCCGAGCGGCGGCTTCTGGGGCGGCGTCGGCGAGCCGACCATCTGCGTCGCCGCACCCGCGGTGCTCAACGCCTATTACGCGGCGACCGGCAAGCGGATCCGTTCGGTGCCGCTGCGGGATCAGAACATCAGCTTCGCCTGACCCAACGGGCGGCGGCCGAACGGCCGCCGCTCACCCACCGAGCGGATTTTCGCAGATGAAAGCGCGGCACCTGCTGACGCGGAGAAACGTCGTCGGCGGCATCGCGGCGGCGACGGCTTGGTCGGCGCCGCCCTGCCCCGCCCTTGCCCAGTCCGCCGCGCGGATCATCGTGATCGGCGGCGGATTCGGCGGCGCCAGCTGCGCGCGGGCGCTGAAGCGGATCGACCCCAGGCTGCAGGTGACGCTGATCGAGCCGAATCCGACCTTCACCGCCTGCCCTATGAGCAACGAGGTGATCGCGGGATTGCGGGAACTGGCGGCGCAGCAATTCACGTATCGGCGGATTGCCGCCGAAGGCATCGCTGTCGTGGCGCAGGCCGCGACCAAAGTCGATCCGCAACGCCGCGCGGTCGGTCTCGCCGACGGCGCTTCGCTTGGTTATGACCGCCTGGTGCTGGCGCCCGGCATCGACCTGCGCTTCGACGCGCTGCCCGGCTATGACGAGGCCGCTGCGGCAAGAATGCCGCATGCCTGGAAGGCGGGCGCGCAGACCGCCCTGCTGCGCCGGCAGCTCGAAGCCATCGGGGACGGCAGCGTGGTGGCGCTGGCGGTGCCGGCCGCCCCCTTGCGCTGTCCGCCGGCGCCGTATGAACGCGCCAGCCTGATCGCCCATTACCTGAAGGCGCAAAAGCCGCGCTGCAAGATCATCCTTCTCGACGCCAAGGATGCCTTTCCGCAGCAGCGCCTGTTCGAGAACGCCTGGAAGGAGTTATATCCCGGCATGATCGAGCGGGTATCGCTGTCGCAGGGCGGCCGGGTTGTCTCGGTCGATTCCGCGACCAACACCCTCGTCACCGATTTCGGCAACTACACCGCCGATGTCGCCAACGTGATTCCGCCGCAGCAGGCCGGGCGCATCGCCGCCATCGCAGGGGCGGCCGACAAGACCGGCTGGTGCCCGATCGATCCGGTGAGCTTCGCCTCCACCCTGGGGCCCGACATCCATGTCATCGGCGATGCCTGCATCGGCGGCGGCATTCCGAAATCCGCCTCCGCCGCCAATGCCGAGGCCAAGGCCTGCGCCGCGGCACTGGCCAGCCTGCTGTCGGGAAGATCCCTGGCGATCCCGCGGCTGGCCGGCGCCTGCTACAACACGGTGGCGCCGGGTTATGCGTTCTCGCTGACCGGCATCTATCAACCCCGGGACGGCACATTCGTCGAGACCGAGGGCGGCGCAAGCCCGGTCGAGGCAACGCGCGAGGATCGGCGTCGCGAAGCGGAAATCGCGCAGTCCTGGTTCCAGAGCATCACGGTGGACGCCTTTGGCTAGCTTGGCTCTGCATCTTGCCGGCGGGTTGATCGTGGCGGCAGCGATCGGCCTGCCCTGCGCGGCCGCCGCGCAACCGTTGCCGGCCTATGTCGTCGCCGGCGATACGATCGCCGACTCGCTGACCGGCTCGGCGGGCGACGCGGCACGGGGACGCGCGCTGGTGCTGGATCGCGGCACGACCTGCATCCTCTGTCACAGCGGGCCGTTTCCGGAAGCCAAATTCCAGGGCGATCTCGCCCCCAGCCTGGCCGGCGCCGGCAGCCGCTGGTCCGCGGGCCAGTTGCGGCTGCGGCTGGTCGATGCCTCCCGCCTCAATCCGGCAACGATCATGCCGTCCTACTACCGCGTCGACGGCCTGGTCCGCGTCGGCACCGCATGGCGTGGCAAGCCGATGCTGTCGGCGGCGCAGATCGAGGATATCGTGGCCTATCTCGCAACGCTGCGGGACTAGGGAAGCGATTCAATGAGATCCGTCGGATGATCCATGTTCGTCATTCCGGGATGTGCTCCGGCCGGCGAAAGCCGGACGGAGCGCAGGCCCGGAATCCATACTCCCGGCGGGGGTTATGGGTTCCGGGCTCGCGCAAGAGCGCGCCCCGGAATGACATTTGGTGCTGTATGGACCGACATGATCCGAACTCCAAAATCGCTCAAATAAGAAGGCTGATCCCGCGATGTCCAAACTGAAAAGCGCCAGCCGCCGCCAGTTTCTCGGGCTCGCCGGCGGTGCCGCCGTGGCCGGCGCGGTTCCGATGGTGACGCTGCGGCCGCTTCAGGCGACGCCGGCGACCCTGGCGTCCGCGATCCGCAACGTGGTCGGCGCGGCGCTGGTACGCACCGGCAGGGTCACGCTCGACGTGCCGCCGCTGGTCGAAAACGGCAACACCGTGCCGATGACGGTCAGGGTTTCGAGCCCGATGACCCCAGAGGATCACGTCAAGAGCATCCACGTCTTCAACGAGAAGAACCCGCAGCCCAATATCGGCAATTTCCATCTCGGCCCGCGCGCCGGCCGCGCCGAGATTGCGACCCGGATCCGGCTGGCCGACAGCCAGAAGATTGTCGCCATCGCCCGGCTGTCGGACGACAGCTTCTGGTCGGCCAGCGTCGACGTGATCGTGACGCTGGCCGCCTGCACCGAGGAGACGAACTGATGGCCTCCGCCCTGATCAACGTTCCTCCCCGCGCCGGGCGCGGCGAGATCATCGAGATCAAGACCCTGATGTCGCACATCATGGAGACCGGCTATCGCCGCACCGCGACCGGCGAACTGGTCCCGCGCGACATCATCACCAGCTTTGCCTGCCGCTACAACGGCGTCGAAATCTTCCGCGCCGATCTCTATCCGGCGATCGCGGCCAATCCGTTCATCAGCTTCTTCACGGTGGCGACCGAAAGCGGCAAGTTCGATTTCGAATGGATCGGCGACCGCGGTTTTGTCGCCACCGCGTCGGCCGCCATCACCGTCGAATGAGACCGGCCCTCGCCATCGCGGCGACCGCGCTGCTGATCGCAGCCGCTTCCGTCGTCGCCGGCGAAATCGCGCCGGCCGAGCGCCGGTCCGGCTACAGCTTCATGACGCCGGACACCCAGGCGATCCAGAACGACGACACCGCCAATCCCGGCATGCTGTGGGTACTCGACGGCGAAGCCTTGTGGAACAGCCGCGCAAACCCGGCGGCCAGGGCCTGCGCCGATTGCCATGGCGACGCCGCTTCAACCATGAAGGGCGTCGCGGCGCGCTATCCCGCGCTCGACCCGGGGCTCGGCCGCCCCGTCGCCCTGGAGCAGCGCATCAATCTGTGCCGCGCCCGGCATCAGCAGGCTGCACCGCTCGATCATGAAAGCCACGACCTGCTGGCGCTGTCAGCGTTTGTCGCGCGGCAGTCGCGCGGCATCGCCATCAGCGCCGGCGCCGACCCGGCGCTCGAGCCGTTCGTTACCAGGGGGCGCGAACTGTTCATGCGGCGGCAGGGCCAGCTCAATCTCGCCTGCAGCAATTGCCACGACGACAATTGGGACAAGAACCTGGCGGGCTCGGCGATCACGCAAGGACAACCGACCGGCTATCCCTTGTACCGGCTGGAATGGCAATCGCTCGGCTCGCTGCAGCGCCGGCTGCGCAACTGCATGATCGGCACCCGCGCCCAGCCTTACGGTTACGACGCGCCGGAACTGGTCGAGCTCGAGCTCTATCTTATGTCCCGCGCGCGGGGCATGCCGGTCGAGACGCCGGCGGTTCGGCCGTGAGGCAGCGCCAGGGCACAGTCATTTGCGCCAAGACGATCAACGCCGGGGCAACCACGAAGAGCTTAGCTCAGCGCGGCACCACAGCGGTGGCTTCGATCTCGACCCTTGCCGCCTTTTCGACCAGGCGCACCACCTGGACCAGCGCCATCGCCGGATAATGCGCACCGAAGATGTCGCGATAGACCTGCCCGAGCGTCTTCAGGTTGGCCAGATATTCTTCCATGTCGACGACGTACCAGGTCAGCCGCACCAGATGTTCGGGCCGCGCTCCGCCCTCGGCAAGGATCGCGGCAATATTGCTCAGGGTCTGGCGCACCTGCGCGACAAAACCGGCCGGGAGGTGATTCTGGTTGTCCCAGCCGATCACGCCGCCGGTCACTACCAAGCGGCCGTCGGCCGCCATCCCGTTGGCGTATCCCCTGGGCGCCGGCCAGCCGGAGGGCTGCAGCAGCCGCGCGCCCGCGGCGAAGGCTTCCTCCTCCGCCGCCGGCAGTACCGCCAGGCCCGGCCCCTTTGTCACGCTCACAAGCCATTCTCCTTCATCGGATGCCTTCACTCCGCCGCCATGCCGGCCGACGGCTGAGCCGCGCCGGCCATCGCAATCTGCCGCAGGGAAAATCGCTTCAGCTTGCCGGTTTCGGTCTTGGGCAGTTGCGCGACGAATTCGATGGCCCGCGGATATTTGTAGGGCGCGATCTCGCGCTTGACGTGATCCTGCAGCGCGGCCGCCAGCGCGGCATCGGCGGTGATGCCGGGCGCCACCACCACATAGGCCTTGACGATCATGCCGCGCGCCTCATCGGGGCAGCCGACCACGCCGCACTCGGCCACCGCCGGATGGGTCAGCAACGCGGCTTCGACGTCGGGACCGGCGATGTTGTAGCCGGCGGAAACGATCATGTCGTCGGAGCGCGACTGGTACCAGAAATAGCCGTCGGCATCCATCACATAGGTGTCGCCGGTGACGTTCCAGCCGTTCTGGACGTATTTGCGCTGGCGCTCGTCGGCGAGGTAGCGGCAGCCGGTCGGGCCGCGCACCGCCAGCCGCCCCATCGTGCCCGCCGGCAGGTCATGGCCCTCGTCGTCGATGATCTTGGCCTCAAAGCCCGGAACCGGCTTGCCGGTGGCGCCCGGGCGGATTTCGTCCTCGGTGGCGCTGATGAAGATGTGCAGCATCTCGGTGGCGCCGATGCCGTCCATCAGCTTGATGCCGGTCGCTTTCAGCCAGGCCTCGAAAGTCCCCTTCGGCAGGGTCTCGCCGGCGGAAACGCATTTGCGCAGGCTCGAAATGTCGTGCCGGTCAAGCTTGCCGAGCATGGCGCGATACGATGTCGGCGCGGTGAAACACACCGTCGCGCGATAGCGTTCGATCGCCGCCGGCAGCTCTTCCGGCCCGGCCTTTTCCAGCACCACGAACGATGCGCCGATATGCATGGGAAACAGCACGCCGCCGAAGCCGAAGGTGAACGCCAGCGGCGCCGAGCCGATGAAGCGATCGTCCGGGCTCGCCCGCAGCACGTTGCGTGCATAGCTGTCGCAGACCGCCAGCATGTCGCGGTGAAAATGCATGGTGCCCTTGGGCTCGCCCGTGGTGCCCGAGGTGAACGCGATCAGGCAGATGTCGTCGGCGGCGGTATCGGCCGCCGCAAACTCCGGGCTGGCTTCGGCGATCAGCGCCTCCAGCGCACCGGGTTCGCCGCTGCCCCAATAGACGATACGCTGCAGCTTCGGCGCGATGGCCCTGGCCTTTTCCATTTCGTCGGCCAGCTTGCCGTCGCACAGCGCCAGCGCGATCTCCGCCTTCTGGATCGGATAGGCCAGTTCCCTGGCACGCAGCAGCGGCATGGTCGCGACCACGATGCCGCCGGCCTTGAGCACCGCAAGATAGGTCGCCACCATCATCGGGTTGTTGGCCGACCGCAGCAGCACCCGGCCGCCGGTCACCAGGCCGAGCTTGCCGACCAGCACGTTGGCGATGCGGTTCACCAATTGCTGCAGCTCGCGATAGCTGTAGCTGACCTCGGGGCTGAAAATGCAGGGCTCCTCGCCGCGGCCCTGCTCGACCCAGCGATCGAGAAAATTCACCACGCAATTGAGCCGGTCCGGATCCTGCAGTTCGGGCCGCGTGAACAGAAATTCCGGCCATAATTCGCGGGGCGGCAGATGATCCCGGGCGAAGGGATCGGCCGGGCCGGAGTGCGGTTGGGTGCTGTGAGCCTTGGCGGCATTGGCCATTGCACGCTCCTTGATCTTCGCAAAGGCGCCCGGCAGCGCCATCCGAATATCATTTTAGGCTTAAAACATATTCACGCAAGGGCGGAATTTGAGCGCTGCCCCGGCTTTTCAAGCCAGGGGCCGGGCGCTCAGCGCGTCGCCAGTTGCAGCAGGCGCCGCACCATCGGCGAGTGCGGATCGGCCAGTGGCGCAATCGCCGTGAAATGGTTGGCGCCGGGAACCACGCCGAATCGCGCGGCGATGCCGCCCGCGCCCCAGGCATCGACGATGCCGTGGCTTTGCCGGAAATATTCCGCGCTTTCGTTCTCGCCGACCACCGCGTCGAGACTGCCGCGCCGCGGCGCCTCCCAGAACAGCGGGCTCGCGGCCCGCGCGGTGGCCGGGTCGAGATGCAGCGCCTCGTTGATTGAGGTTTCGACCAGCGGACCAAGATCGAACAGGCCCGAAATCGCGTAAGCGGCGATCACGAGGTCGGCCGGCAATGAATTATCCAGTGCCGGCCAGTCGGTCGCCAGCATGCAGGCCGCCAGATGGCCGCCGGCGGAATGGCCGCTGATCAGAAGCGGCCGGCCCAGCCGCGCCAATTCGCGCGTCGCCATCCGCAGCTGCCCGATGATGTCGATGACGCTGACATCGGGGCACAGGTCGTAGCTTGGAATTGCTACGCCGACGCCATGGGCGTTCAGCCCACCGGCGAGATGGCTGAAAAACGAACCATCCAGCGCCTGCCAGTAGCCGCCATGGATGAAGACCACCAGCGGACCTTTGCTGTCGGCTCCGAAAACATCGATGCGGTGGCGCGGGCCAGTCCCGTAGGCGATGGCGCGCGGGGCATGCTGCTCGCGATAGGCCGCGCCATCCCGTGCCCAGCCGGCGATCAGCGCGGGGCTTTCCGGAACCCGGGCCCGGTTGTTGTATTCGACTTCGTAGTCGACACGGCCGTTCAAGACTCACAAGGCCCGCTGCTGGGCGGATTTCCGCGCCGAGGCCTTGGTCTTGGCCAACAGCCGCATCAATTCGCGGACGTCCTTTTCGCCGAGATCGGAAAATATCCCGGCGATCCAGTTCTCGTGCTCCGCCGCCATCTTGCGAAACTCGGCGCGGCCGAGCCTGGTCAGCCGGATCACCTGCACACGGCGGTCGGACTCCGAGGTGCGGCGGTCGACATGCCCGGATTCGACCAGCCGCTCGACCAGCCCGGTCACGTTGCCGTTGGAGACCATCATCCGCTTCGAGACGTCCGACAGCGTCATGCCGTCCGGCACCTTGTCGAGCTGGGCCATCAGGTCGAAGCGCGGCAGCGTGACGTCGAACCGCTCGCGCAGCCGGCTGCGCACCTCGCCCTCGATCAGGGTGGTACAGGTCAAAAGCCGCAGCCACAGCCGGATCTCGTTGCCATGATCTTCCGGGAGCTCGACCGCCTTGGTCTCGGAATCAAGGATCATGTTGCCATCTTACCTGCTTGCAGCCCTCGCGGCAGTCGCGGCTGGTTCGACCTCGAACCCGACTTTCAAATAATTCGGCGGGTGCCGCAAGTCAAAGCTCGCGGCGGCAGCCTTCGCTGGCCGAATCTCTTTAGGCTTCAAGCATCTGGCGCGGCGCTTGCATGGCCGCCGGCATGTCCCGCTGACGGCCGGGACAGCGGCCGGTTTGCTTGCGGCGACGGCCGCCGTCAGAATAAGCTCGGGTCCTGAAAGCCTGGGATCCCGGCCGACGCGGATTTCCGCAGTGGCGCCGATCAGGAGGATGTCATGAGACGGTGGATCGGGCCGGCCGCGCTGGCGGTTGTGTTTGGCATGACCGCGAATGCGGCGGTCGCACAGGAAAAGATCAAGCTCGGCGTCATCGTGACGCTGTCGGGTCCGGCGGCAGCCCTTGGCCAGCAGGTGCGCGACGGCTTTGCGCTCGCGGTCAAGGATCTCGGCGGCAAGATGGCCGGCCGCGATGTCGAGGTCGTGGTGGTCGACGACGAGCTCAAGCCGGATGCCGCGGTGACCAAGGTCAAGGGCCTGCTCGAACGCGACAAGGTCGATTTCGTGGTGGGGCCGATCTTCTCCAATATCCTGCAGGCGATCCACAAGCCGGTGACGGATTCAAAGACCTTCCTGATCAGCCCGAACGCCGGGCCGTCGAGTTTCGCCGGCAAGAACTGCAGCCCGTTTTTCTATGTGACTTCCTACCAGAACGACCAGGTTCACGAGATCCTCGGCAAGGTCGCGCAGGACCGCGGCTACAAGCGGGTCTATATCCTGGAGCCGAATTACCAGGCCGGCAAGGATTCCGCGGCCGGGTTCAAGCTCGACTACAAGGGCGAGGTGGTCGAGGAATCCTACGTGCCGCTCGGCACGCTGGATTTTCAGGTCGAACTCTCCAAGATCGCATCGCTGAAACCGGACGCGATCTTCACTTTCATGCCCGGCGGCATGGGGGTGGGCCTGGTGAAGCAGTACAAGCAGGCCGGCCTCGCCGACCAGATTCCGGTGCTTTCGGCCTTCACGGTCGATGAATCGACCCTGCCGGCGCAGCAGGACGCGGCGGTCGGCATGTTCGGCGGCGCCAACTGGGCGCCCAATCTCGACAATCCGCAGAACAGGAAATTCGTCGCCGGCTATGAAGCCGCCTACAACAGCGTGCCCGGCACCTATGCATTCCAGGCCTATGATGCGGCGATGCTGATCGACAGCGCGGTCAAGGCGGTCAAGGGCGACCTCGGCAACAAGGAAGCGGTGGCGGCGGCCTTGAAGAAGGCCGATTTCGCCTCGCTGCGCGGCGCCTTCAGGTTCAACAGCAACGGCTATCCGATCCAGGATTTTTATCTGACCAAGGTGGCCAAGCGCGCCGACGGCAAATTCCAGACCGAGATCGTCGAAAGGGTGTTCGAGAACTACGGCGACCGTTACGCCAAGGACTGCACGCCGGGCAACTGAGCGATAAAGCGGAAGGAAACGCGATGAAAAGCGAGATCGTCGGCATCACCAGGGCCAATGAGGGCATGCAGGGAATTTCCTGGAATATCCTCGGCCAGACCTATGTGCCGAAAAACTGCACCGAACATTCGTTCTCCTGGCATGCGACGCTGCCGCCCGGCACCTTCGTGCCGCCGCATATCCATCCCGACCAGGACGAATATCTCTACATCCTGGAGGGAAAGCTCGATTTCATGCTCGGCGGCGCCGACGCCCAGGCGACGCCGGGCGACCTGGTGCGGCTCGCGATGGGCATCCCGCACGGCATCTTCAACAAGTCCGACCAGACCGCCAAGGTGCTGTTCTGGGTATCGCCGAGCAAACGATTGTACGACCTGTTCTGGGGCCTGCACAACATGAAGGAGCAGAAGCCCGAGGACGTGGTGGCGATGGCCGCGGAATACAACGTCCACTTCCTGCCGCCGCCGCCCGGAGCGTGATCAAAATTGATCGGGATTGACTGCCCCGGCTCAAGATTTGCGCCTGGCCCCATGGAAATACCGGGATCGGGATGCTACTTTGCCTGCCATGCACAAGTCCGATGTCATCTGTCCGAAGTGCAACGCCGGCTATCGCCGCATTGTATTGGATTCCGTCAAGGGACCAAAGGGCGAGTTCCATTGCCTGCTCTGCAATGAGCTGCTGGAAGTTTTCGACGGCAGTCGTGAAATTGCCCTGCGCCTCACGATCCAGCCCGAGCGGACGTTCGAATCGCGGGGATAACCCGTTTTCAAACCGACGCAATTGCGTCATAAATCCATCAGCCGGTCGTCATCAGACGCGAAAGCCGGTTCGACTGGCCAGGCCCGGCGCGTGCCGACGGGGAACGCGACCGGGCCGCCTCGGTCGGCGGCAACGTCGGCCGCCGCAGCGATTGGCAGCTGCCTGACCGGAATTTCCGGATCGCCATCAAGTGATTGCTATCGCCTGGGAAGACGGGCGATGACGTATTCGATGAGGCGATCATCTTTCGTCGTGTTTGAGAAACACTCCGGCCTCATCCTGAGGAGCTTGCCACCGGGTCCGCGCGAAGCGCGGCCCGATGCTAAACTCCGCAAGCGTCTCGAAGGATGGAAAGCAGGCTCGGAATCGCGGCCATCCTTCGAGACGCCGCGCAAGAGCGCGGCTCCTCAGGATGAGGGCATCGCGGCGGCCGGCTTACGCCCTTACCGCCGCGAGCCCCGGCAGCGCCGCAAAGCCGGCCTTGCTGGCGTAGCCGCGCACGATGGCCTCGCGCTGCGAATAGCTCAGCACGTGCTCGATATTGTCGAACCCGTCGGGTGCGAGCTGCTCGACCGCGTCGATGACGCCTTCCGGACCGCCGCGCCGGTTCGAGCGCACGATCTCCGCCGTCATCGGCAGCCGCTTCTGCTCATAGACCAGCAGCGCCTGGCGCGGATGTTCGGAGCGCGCCAGCGCATCCGCCAGGGCGCGCGCGTCGAGGATCGCCTGCGAGGCGCCGTTCGATCCCACCGGATACATCGGATGGGCGGCGTCGCCGAGCAGCGTGACCCGTCCCTCGGACCAGCAGGGCAGCGGGTCGCGGTCGCAGGTGGGGTATTCATAGAACTCCGGCGTCGCGGAAATCAGGTTGGGGACGTCGACATAAGGCACCGAGAACCGCGCCACATGCGGCATCAGTTCCTCGCGCTTGCCGGGCCGCGACCAGTCCTCGCGGCGCGGCGGCGCCGCATTGCCGTCACCGACCTTGACCAGCACCGCCCAGTTGGTCAGCCGGCTGGCCGGGCTGGAACCTTCCGCGATCGGGTAGACCACGACCTTGGCATGCAGCCCGCCGGCGACGATCATCGAGCGACCGCTCAGGAACACCGGCCAGTCGCGCGCGCCGCGCCACAGCATCAATCCGTTCCAGCACGGCGGCCCTTCCTGCGGAAACAGCATCTCGCGCACCCGCGAATGAATGCCGTCGGCGCCGATCAGGATATCGCCACGCTCGGTCTTTACATGAGAGCCGGCGCGATCGAAGAAATAGGCGGTGACGCCGCCTTCGTCCTGGCTGAAGGCCCCTAGCCTGCAGCCAGTGTGGATCCTGTCCCGCCCCAGCCGCTGTTCGACGGCGCGGTGGATCACGCTCTGCAGCCGGCCGCGATGGATCGAGAATTGCGGGACATCATGGCCGGCGTCGATGCCGCGGGATTCGCGCCAGACCTCCTGGCCATGGCGGTTGAGATAATAAAGCTGATCGGTACGGATCGCGACATCGTCGAGCTGCTGCAAGAGGCCGAGGCCGGCGAGCTCGCGGATCGCATGCGGCAGGGTGTTGATGCCGACACCGAGTTCGCGGATGGTGTCCGATTGCTCGAACAGCTCGCAAGCCATGCCGCGGGCGCGCAGCATCAGCGCCGTGGTAAGGCCCCCGATACCGCCGCCGACGATAATCGCCTTCATCGCCCGACTCCACTCACTACAATACGCGATGCGATGGGCGACAGGCTCGCACGATCCCTTACTCGGCCGCAAGCGACTTTGTCGCCTCCGCCTTCAGCTCGGCCCGGGTCTTCGGCTTGGCCTTGATCTTCAGATCGTCGAAATCCTGCCGGTCGCGGACGCTGTTGCGGAAGACCTGCTCCTTGCCCGGCAGATATTGCGGCGGGCACGCCACATGGGACGCGCCGTACCAGGCCGCGGCCCGCAGCGTGAACGCCGGATCGACCAGATGCGGCCGGCCGAGCGCCACCAGATCGGCGCGGCCGGCGGCCAGGATGGTGTTGACCTGGTCGGCGGTAGTGATGTTGCCGACGCACATGGTGGCGACGCGGGCCTCGTTGCGGACCTGGTCGGAGAACGGGGTCTGGAACATGCGGCCATAGACCGGCGCGGCGTCGCGCACCGTCTGTCCGGTGGAAACGTCGACCAGATCGACCCCGGCCTCCGCGAAGGCGCGTGCGATATCGACGGCGTCGTCGCCGGTGATGCCGCCCTCGGCCCAGTCGGTGGCGGAAATGCGCACCGACATCGGCTTGTGCGCCGGCCACACCGCCCGCAACGCCTCGAACACTTCGAGCGGAAAGCGCAGCCGATTGGCCAGCGAGCCGCCATAGCCGTCCGTGCGCTTGTTGGTGAGCGGCGAAATGAAACTCGCCAGCAGATAGCCGTGGGCGCAGTGCAGCTCCAGCATGTCGAAGCCGCAGGCCTCGCCGCGCAGGGCGGCCGCAACGAACGCCGCCTTCACCGCGTCCATCGCGGCGCGGTCGAGTTCGCGCGGCACCCGGCTGTCGGGAAAATACGGGAGGGGCGACGCCGATACCACGTCCCAGCCGCCCTGCTCCAGCGGACGGTCGATGCCGTCCCACATCAGTCTGGTGGCGCCCTTGCGGCCGGCATGGCCGAGCTGCAGGGCGATCTTCGCCGCGGAATTGGCGTGGACGAAATCCACGATACGGCGCCAGGCGGCCTGCTGCTCGTCGTTCCACAGCCCGGCGCAGCCGGGCGTGATGCGGGCGTCGCGGCTGACGCAGGTCATTTCGGTGAAGATCAATCCTGCGCCGCCGGTGGCGCGGGAGCCGTAATGCACCAGATGGAAATCGCCGGGAACGCCTTCCTGCGCCGAATACATGCACATCGGCGACACCACGGCGCGATTGGCCAACACCATCTCGCGCAGCCGCAGCGGCTGGAACATCGGCGCTTCAGGCTTTTCGACGTCGACTTCGAGTCCCCCGGCGCGGACCTGCCGCGCAAAGGCCCGGTTGACCTCGCCGACGAAATCCGGGGCCCGCAAGGTCAGATTGTCGTAGGTGATCGCCTTGGCCCGGGTCATGACCCCGAAGGCGAACTGCACCGGGTCAAAATCCCAGAACCGGTCGACGTGCTCGAACCAGACCAGCGACACGTCGGCGGAATGCTGGATCTTCTCGACCTCCTCGCGGCGTCCATGCTCGTATTGCAGCAACGCCGCCTCGACCGTCGGCGCGCGATGCATGGCGTCCGCCAGCGCGATGGCATCTTCCATCGCAAGCTTGGTGCCGGAGCCGATCGAGAAATGCGCGGTCGCCTTGGCATCGCCGAGGAGCACCATGTTGTCCTTGACCCAGCGCTTGCTGCGGATCATCGGAAAATTGCGCCACATCGAGCGGTTGGTCAAAAGCGGATGGCCTTCGAGGAACCAGCCGAAAATGCCGGCCATGCGCTCCGCGGACTGCTTTTCGTCCAGCCCCTTCAGCCCGGCGCGCGCAAAGGTTTCCGGATCGGTCTCGAAGATCCAGGTCGAGCGCCCGGCCTCGTATTGATAGGCATGGGCGATGAACGGACCCCACTCGGTCTCCTGGAAGATGAAGGTGAAGGCGTCGAGCGGCCGGGTCGAGCCCATCCAGGCGAACATGTTGGCGCGCAGGTCGATCTCGGGCTGGAAATGCGCGATATATTTGTCGCGGAAGCGGCTGTTGATGCCGTCGGCCAGGATCACCAGGTCGGAATCGGCGAACCGGGCCTCGTCCTCGACATCGGCCTCGAAAAACAGGGCGACGCCGAGTTCGCGGGCCCGTTCCTGCAGGATCAGCAGCAGCTTGCGGCGCGAGCAGCCGCAGAAGCCGTTGCCGCCGACCCGGTGCACGGTGCCGCGGAAGTGCACGGCAATATCGTCCCAATAGGCGAATTCCTGGGTGATGCGGCGGTAGCTCGGGGCGTCGTATTTCTCGAAATTGTCCAGCGTGGCGTCGGAGAACACCACGCCGAAGCCGAAGGTGTCGTCGGCGCGGTTACGCTCGTAGACCGTGATCTCGGCCTGCGGACGCTGCTTCTTGAGCAGGATCGCGGCATACAGGCCGGCCGGTCCACCACCGATGATCGAGATCTTCATCCGAGCCTCCGGCATGCTGTTCGGGCCGCGGCAGTTATTTTAAACCTAAAGCATTTTTTCGGCAAGCCCGCTTCGCGCTCAGTTTCCTTGAAACTGCGGCTTCACCTTGTTGGAAAACGCCTCGAAGGCGCGGGCAAAATCCGCCGTCGTCATGCACAGCGCCTGGGCGACCGCCTCGGCCTCGATCGCCTCCTCCACCGACATCGCCCATTCCATCGCCAGCATCCGCTTGGTCATGGTGTTGGCGAAGGTCGGCCCCTCGGAAATCTGTTTGGCCAGCGCCTGCGCCTGCGCCAGCACCTGCTCCGGCGTGACGATGCGGCTGAAGAAACCCCAGCGCTCACCCTCCTCCGCGGTCATGAACCGGCCGGTGTAGAGCAGTTCCGACGCCCGCGATTGCCCGATGATGCGCGGCAGGATGGCGCAGGCGCCCATGTCGCAGCCGGCGAGGCCGACCTTGTTGAACAGGAACGCGACCTTGGCGCCGACCGCGGCCAGCCGCAGGTCGGAGGCCATCGCCACGATCGCCCCGGCGCCCGCGCAGATGCCTTGCACGGCCGCGACGATCGGCTGCGGACAGGCCCGCATCGCCTTGACGAGATCGCCGGTCATGCGGGTGAAGGCGGTGAGGCCCTTGGTGTCCATCCGCACCAGCGGGCCGATGATCTCGAACACATCGCCGCCCGAGGAAAAATTGCCGCCGGCGCCGGACACCACGACGGTCTTCACCTCATCGTCCATGGCGCAGGCGCGGAAGAAATCCGTCAGCTCGCGGTAGCTCTCGAAGGTCAGCGGATTCTTCCGCTCCGGGCGGTTCAGGGTCACGCTCGCCACGCCCTCGTTCACCTGCAGCAGGAAGTGCTGCGGCGAGTATTCCGCCAGCGGCAGCGTGACGGGATTGGCGGGCTTGCTCATGGGGATCTCCCTTGCGAATTGAGCTGTCATGACGGGCGGTGAAGCGACGAGATCATTCCATTCGGTTTCAGCTTAGACTTCCCCGCCGGCCACCGCGATCGCCTGCCCGGTGATCGAGCCCGCGCCCTCGCCGCACAGCCACAGCACGGCGTCGGCGACTTCCGAGGGCGTGACCAGACGACCCTGCGGATTGTGCCTGGCAAGCTCGGCCACCGCCTGCTGATGGCTGCGGCCGGTTTTGCTGCGGATGGTGTCGATGCTGCCGGCCAGAAGGTCGGTATCGGTGAAGCCCGGACACACCGCGTTCACGGTGACGCCGGAGGTCGCCAGTTCCAGCGCCAGCGAGCGCACCAGTCCGACCACCGCGTGCTTGGCCGCGCTATAGGCGCTGACATAGGCGTAGCCCTTGAGACCGGCGGTCGATGCCACGGCGATGACGCGGCCGTAGGGCCGCTGCCGCATCGACGGCAGTACCGCCTGTACAACATGCACCACGCCCATGAAGTTGACATCCAGCATGCGCCGAAACAGCGCCGCGTCGGATTTGCCGAAGGCTGCGGATTCCGCCGCACCGGCATTGGCAATCAAAATGTCGATTGGCTGCCGCCTAGAAGCATCGGCGATGGCGGCGCCGACCGCGGCCTCGTCCGCGACATCGGCGACGGCCTTGAAGTGCGCGCAGCCGGCGGCCACCGCGTCATCCAGGGTGGCGCGGTTGCGGCCGAGCACCGTGACCGTGGCTCCCGCCTGCGCCAGCGTGGCAGCGATGGCGCGGCCGATGCCGCGACCGCCGCCGGTGACCAGCGCATGGCAGGAACGCGGCAGTCCGGACATGCGCAGGCCTTTCCCGAATGAATTGACCGATCGGCCCAGCGTATATTTTAGACTTCAAGCTTTTGCAAGAAACCCGCATTCCGGCCGCATCGCCGGCGGCGCCACGCTAGCGGCGCCGGCGCAAGGTCGCCGAGGGCGTTTCGCCAAACCTGGCGCGGTAGACGCTGGCCATGCGGCTGAGATGGGTGAAGCCGAGATCGAAGGCGATGTCGATGATCCGCTCGTCGAAGCGAGCCTGCAACAGCCGCGCGCGCAGCTGCTGCAGACGGATATCCAGCAGCACCCCCGAAATCGAGTCCCCGAAATGACGCTTGAAGCCGAGCTGCAGGGAGCGGATGCCGATGCCGGAAACCCGCGACAATCGTTCCAGGTCGAGCGGCTCGGCGGCGTGGGCCACAAGACTGTCGCGCGCCCGCTTGAACACCGCCGGCAGGGTTTCGCGCTCCGGCGCCGGCCGGTTGATGGCCGCGCTGAGAGTGTGCCGCTGGCCGGTGAGCAAAAGCCCGACGATCGACTCGCGCAAGGTCGCCAGCATCACCGGCGGCAGGACCGAACCCGGGCCGCCCTGCTCGGCGAGATCGGCGAGATATTCGATCTGGGATAACAGCGCGCGGCCGAACGACGTATCGAGGTCGATGCCCGGTTCGAATTCGACCGGGCCCGCCGGCCTTTCCGCGAGCGCCGCCGCCCTGTTTTCGACCTGCCGCCGATCCACCAGCAGGATCAATTGCGCGCAATTGTCGCGCCAGACCATCCGGGTCGGCAGCGTCGGAGACAACAGCGACGCCACGGCGCCGGGGCCGGACTCGACCGCGCGGCCCGCGGTTCTGATCTGCGCGCGCCCGCGGATCGGCACCTGCAGCAGAAAGAAGCGATCGAGGCAGCCCGGATCGATCGAGACCGAACCGCCGTAAGCCACATAATTCACCGAGAAGCCGTCGAACGCCGCGCAGTTATGCAGCGCATGGAAATCGGGCCAGGAGCGATGCAGCGGATCCAGCGCGTGCGGACAGAATATTCGTCCGATCGATTCCGCGGCCTCGTCGACATCGGTGGTGTGAACGCGTGAAAAGGCCGCCAGCCTGGCGCTGGTTGCGGCTCGGTCGATTCCCGAAACGGCTGCGTCCGACACCATGGCCTGGCCGCCTGCGTTATTTGAGGCCTATAATATCCGTGCCCCGGCATTTGGAAAGCCGTCTTGGTGGGCGAATTGCCTGTTTCCGGGCCGGTCCACCCCATGGCACCGGCGACGACGTAAGCTTGGACCTCGCGATTTTTCGTCCGCCGGACAGCGGATTCGTTCAGCGGCTAGACCGGCGTGATCGGTCGTCGCAAGTTCGACGCGTCTTGGACCACGCGACAGGGATCACCGCCATGGCAGCACTCGAAAAAGGCATCACCCGGAAGGGAGAGGGATTTTCAGGCAAGACCTGGAACATCCTCGGACAGGTTTATTTTCCGAAGGCCGTCTCCGATTCAACCTTCGCCTTCGAGACCAACAGCGACCCGGGGCAGTTCGTCCCGGTCCACATTCATCCCACCCAGGAAGAGTTCATCCTGGTGCAGGACGGCAGGCTCGATCTCAAGCTCGACGGCGTCTGGGTGCAGGCGGTGGCCGGCGATCTGGTCCGGCTGCCGCGCGGCATTCCCCACGGCTATTTCAACAAATCGGACAAGCCGGCCCGCGCCCTGTTCTGGGTTTCGCCGTCGCGCAAGCTGGAGGCGCTGTTCGAACATCTGCATAACCTGACCGATATCGCCGAAATCGTCCGGCTCTCGGCCGAGCATGAAGTGAATTTCCTGCCCGAAGACGCCAACGCCTGAGGCGTCATCGGTCCGGCTCACGCATGCCGATGAGAAGCGCCCCCCGCATGACTCCGCGGGGCGCGCGCAGCTGAAGTGTGTCTGACAGGGGGGCATCCATGGTCAAGCGAAAGAACGTCTGCATTATCGGGGCCGGGGTCGCCGGGCTCACCGCCGCCAAAACTTTCGGCGCGCGCGGGCATCAGGTCACCATCCTCGAGCGCAGCGGCGATCTTGGCGGCGTCTGGGAGCCGGCGCGCTCCTATCCCGACGTGCAGACCCAGAGCCCCAAGGATCTCTATCGCTACACCGACAAGCCGATGCCGGACTCCTATCCGGAATGGCCGAGGGGGCCGCAGGTGCATGCCTATCTGGCCGACTACGCCCGGGATCACGGCCTGATGCAGCGGATGCGTCTCAACACCGATGTGGTCGCCATGGCGCGGCGGAATTCCGGCCTTCCGGGATGGACGCTGGAAATCCGCAATCCCGATGGCGGCGTCAGCCACGAGGAATTCGACTTCGTCGCGGTCTGTACCGGCCAGTTCAACGAACGGAAGACCCTCAGCCATCCCGGCGACGAAGCCTTCAAGGCGGACGGCGGCGTCATCCTGCATTCGGCGGAATATACCGACCCCGCTCTCGTCAGGGGCAAGAAGGTCGTGGTGCTCGGCGGCTCCAAATCCGCAACCGACATCGCGGTTCATTCCGTCAACGCCGGCGCCAGCGAGGTGACGCTGGTGTACCGCGAACCGGTCTGGCGCATTCCCTACTTCATCGGCGGGCTGCTGAATTTCAAGCGGATTCTCTACATCCGCGCCCAAGAGGAAATGTTTCGCAGCTGGGGCATCGGCGCGATGTCGAAATTGGCGCACGCGATCGCCAGGCCGTTGGTCTGGGCCAACTGGCGCGGGCTGGAAAGCATGCTCAAGATGCAGTTGCAGCTGAAGAAATGCGACATGGTCCCCGACAAGCCGATCGAGGACGGCATCAACTGCTCGGTGCCGATCGCGACGCCGAACTTCTTTCCGATGGTGGCTGGTGGCAGGATCAAGGCCATTCGTGGCAGCTTCGACCATTACGACGGCAGGACCATCGTCATGACCGGCGGAGAACGGGTCGCCGCCGACGTGGCGATTCTGGCAATCGGCTTCAGGCTCGGCGTGCCCTTCCTGCCCGAGGCCTACCGCAGCAAGCTCATCGAGGCGGACGGCCAGTACCGGCTGTACCGCGTGATCGCCAATCCCGACCTTCCCGACATGGGTTTCGTCGGCTTCAATTCCAGCTTCTGCACCGTACTGTGCGCGGAAATGGCCGCCAACTGGCTGGTGCGCTATGGCGACGGTCAATTGGCCAGGCAGCCGACTTCAGCCGAGATGGCGCAAAATATCGAGATGATGCTGCATTTCAAGCGGGTGGAGCGGCCGGCCGCCGGCGTCTATGGCGGACTGTGCGTCGCGCCCTACCACTTCAAGCATTTTGACGAATTGCTCGCCGACATGGGCGCGACCATCCGCCGGCGCGGCGCCCTGGCCGAAAAATTCACCCCGCCCGATGCCGATGCCTATGCGCGGTTCCTGGCCTCGGCGCCGGACTACAAGGCCGAGGCCGCGTGAGAGGCCGGCGGCGGCCCAGCCGCCGATTGCTTTAAGCCTAAAATATCGCTTTTCATCCGCGGCGGTCCTGTTAGCATCGTCAGGTCCGACAGTCGCGGAGGTCCGGCGTGCCCGATGCAGCACCCATGAAAACGTCAGACGGCCGCTTCAGCTATGAGGCGGCCGGCGATCCCACCTCGCCACCGCTGGTGTTCCTGCATGGCATCGGCGGCGCGGCGCGGGCCTGGCGCGGCCAGCTCGACGCCTTCGGCGCGCATTATCGCGCGCTTGCCTGGGACATGCCGGGCTATGGCGGCTCGGCGCCGCTTCCGACCGTCAGCATTGCCGCGCTTGCCGACAGTCTGCAGGACTTCCTGCGAGGCGTCGGCGCGACAAAACCGATTCTGGTCGGGCATTCGATCGGCGGCATGATCGTGCAGCAATGGCTGGCCAAAAATCCCGGCGTGGCAAGCGCGGTAGTGCTGGCGCAGACCAGCCCGGCGTTCGGCAGGCCCGACGGCGACTGGCAGAAATCCTTCATCGACGCCCGGCTCGGCCCGCTCGATCGCGGCGAAACCATGGTCTCGCTGGCGCCGTCGCTGGTAAGCGAACTGGTCGGCGACGATCCCGACCCCGGCAATATGGATCTGGCGCGCGACTGCATGGCCGGCGTTCCCGAGGCGACCTATCGCGCCACCATGCTGGCGCTGATCGGCTTCGACCTGCGCCATGCACTCAAGGATATCGCGGTGCCGACGCTGGTGCTGTCGGGTTCGAAGGACAACAATGCGCCGGCGCCGATGATGGCGAAGATGGCCGGCTACATTGCATCGGCCAGCTATGTTGAACTAAAAGGCGTCGGCCATCTCGCCAATCTGGAACGTCCCGACGCCTTCAATGCCGCGCTGGATGGTTTCCTGAAGGCAAAGGCGCCTGCAACACGAGTGACGGTAGGATGACGGGGCAAGCCAGCAACAGCGTCACACACATCGACGAGATCGACCTCGATGCGCCGATTTTCGACCCCGGCGCGTTCCGGCTCGACGACGAGCAGGCCGCCGTTATCGCCACCGCGCGCGGGCTTGGCCAGAACGTGTTCGCCGGCCGCGCCGCCTCCTACGACCGCGACGCCAGGTTTCCGTCGGAGAATTACCGCGACCTGCATCGCGCCGGCCTGCTCGGCATCGCGATTCCGAAGCCGGAAGGCGGTCTGGGCGCCGGCTACCAGACCTACGCGCTGGCCGCCGCCGAGATCGGCCGCTATTGCGGCGCCACCGCGCTGACCTGGAACATGCACGTCTGCTCGACGCTGTGGTCCGGCCCGCTGGCCGACGATCTCGACATGGACGAGGCCACCCGCGCCGAACACCAGCGCCGGCGCGCGGTGCATTACAGGCGCATCGTCGAGGACGGCGCGATCTATTCGCAGCCGTTCTCGGAAGGCGGCGCCGCCGCGGCCGGCGGCGTCGCGTTCGGCACCGAGGCCAAACCGGTCAGTGGCGGCTGGATCGTCAACGGCAAGAAGATCTTTGCCTCGCTTTCGGGCCATGCCGATTATTACGGCGTGCTCTGCACCGAAATCGCCGAAGGCAGGCAGGCCTCGCGCCGCAACACGCTCTACCTCGCACTGCCGGCCAAGGCCGAGGGCATATCCGTGGTCGGCGACTGGGATCCGCTGGGCATGCGCGGCACGGTGTCGCGGACGCTTCTGTTCAAGGACGTGTTCGTGGCCGAGGACGCCGCGCTGATGCCGCGCGGGGTGTATTTCCAGGCGGCGATGCGCTGGCCGCATATGTTCCTGACGCTGTCGCCGACCTATGTCGGCCTGGCCCAGGCGGCCTACGATTTCACGGTGCGCTATCTGCGCGGCGAGATGCCCGGCACGCCGCCGGTCAAGCGCCGGATGTATCCCACCAAGCAGATCGCGGTGGCGCAGATGCAGATCAAGCTCGAACAGATCAAGTCGATCTGGTTCCAGGCGGTGACCGAGGCCCGCGCCAATCCGAGCAAGCAGCAGGTGCTGCGCGCCTATGCCGCGCAGTATTCCGCCATGGAAGGCGCCAACGAAATCGCGACCACGGCGATCCGCACCTGCGGCGGCCAGGCGATGCTGAAATCGCTGGCGCTGGAGCGGATCTATCGCGACAGCCGCTGCGGTTCGCTGATGCTGCCGTGGACCGCGGAACTCTGTCTCGACCGCATCGGCCGCGAAGCGTTGTACGAGACCGGCGAAGCGGACGACTGACGGTGGATCTCTGCCATCTGATCGAGCGCAACGCCGCCTTCACCCCGAACAAGGCCGCGATCGTCTTCGAAGGCGAGATTCTGAGCTATGCGGCGTTCGATGCCCGCATCGCGCAGGCGGCCGGCGCGCTGCAGGCCGAACTCGGCGTTATCCGCGGCGATCGCGTGGCGATCCTCAGCCTGAACCGGCCGGACTATCTGGTGCTGCTCTATGCCTGCGCGCGGCTCGGCGCGATGCTGGTGCCGCTGAACTGGCGGCTGGCCGCCGCCGAACTTTCGTTCATCCTGTCGGACGCGCGGCCCAAGGTGCTGGTGCTCGAACAGGCCTTTGCCGGAATTCTGCCGGCACTTGATCGCGGCCTGCCCGAAACCGGTATTGTCGGGCTGGATTTTGCTCCGCCGCAAGGCATCGGCTTCGATGCCCTGCTTGGTCGCGCCCGCGGCGCGGGCCGAAATCCCGGTGTCGATCTGTCCTGCCCGCTCTTGATCGTCTACACCTCGGGCACAACAGGAAGGCCCAAGGGCGCGGTGCTGCGGCAGCAGGCGTTGCTGTGGAACGGGGTGATGAGCCAGCACATGCACGGCCTCACCGCCGACGACCACGTGCTCACCGTGCTGCCGTTCTTCCATGTCGGCGGCCTCAACATCCAGACCACGCCGGCGCTGCACCACGGCGCCACCGTGACCATCCATTCCCGCTTCACCCCGGAGACGACGCTGCACAGCATCGAACACGAGCGGCCGACCCTGACGGTGCTGGTGCCGGCGACCATCCAGGCGGTGAGCGAGCATCCCGGCTGGGCCGCGGCCGACCTGTCCTCGCTGAAGGCGGTCTCGACCGGATCGACCATCGTGCCGCCGCATCTGATCGACCGGCTCGTCGCGCGCGGCGTGCCGGTGCTTCAGG
>Ga0302279_10000749_pt1 | contig 47775 bp, 42 predicted proteins | sample III_Bog_N3_3_FD_194541 | JGI IMG/M metagenome (GOLD analysis project Ga0302279, IMG submission 194541) | Peat permafrost microbial communities from Stordalen Mire near Abisko, Sweden - III_Bog_N3_3 | ecosystem: Environmental > Terrestrial > Soil > Wetlands > Peat | place: Sweden: Abisko... | reverse complement strand
CACCCAGGCCGCCCGGCCGACCGCGCTATGTCTTCGGCCTGCGCTATCCGCCACCCCTGCCCGATCCGGCCTGAGTAAAGCCGGCGCCTTGGCACGCCGATAATGTTCCATTATAGCAATGAAATCGGCAAACGGCGATCGCCACGATCCAACCGTGGCGTGACCGGCAACACCGGCTCAGAGCTGCCGCGCGGCCCAGAAGGCGAATTCGACCAGGCCGACCCACAGCAGCAACGACACGATGAAGGCGGCCGGATACACCAGTCGCGGCGACACCCAACGCTCCGCCGGCACGTCGCTCGGCGTCACCGGGCTGGTGCCTGGCGGGACGCGATCGAACGGTGTGGCGGCGGTCATCTCGGCGCCTCCGCCAAGGGCGTCGGTTACGGCAACCGATCCGGTCGGGTGTCGGCCGAACGACGGCAACCGTGGGGTCATGATGTCCGTCCCAATGCGCCAACGAGGATCATTTTTGCCGAGTTCTGTCATAAAACGTAATCCACCATGACATTCGGTGGAACGACCGGCAGGCGCCGTTCCTGCTCACGCAGACGGTCTTGTCGGTCGGGTCGGGAGTCGGGGCGGGCTGCTAACGCAGCTTCACGCTTGGCGTCGGCCGTTGCGAGACGGTACTGACCACGGTGCGCCAGAACACCGAGGAACCTCCATGCAGCGCAGCCGCATGCATCCTATACAGCGAGCGATACATGATGCGTGCAAACATTCCCTTGATGAACATGCCGCGGCCGACCAGGACGCCCATCAGGCTGCCGACGGTGCTGTACTGGCCGAGCGAGACCAGCGAGCCGAAATCCCGCCGGACGAACGGCGCCAACGGCTGTCCGGCCAGCCGCGCGGCACACAGGCGCGGTCGCCGATGGCGAAAATGTCCGCATCGCGCGGGGTTTGCCGCGTCGCTGTGACGACAAGTTGATTGGTCCGGATAAGACCGCCGCGCCGCTACGCCGCCGCCGCGATCTCCGTCGTGCCGGCGGCGTCGGCCTCGGCGGCCAAAAATCCCTCGAACACCAGCAGCAGCCAGAGCGGCTGGCTGTGGTCGAAGCTGCCGGCCTCGTGCTGGTCGATCAGGCCGGCGATGGCGGCGCCGGAAAACAACCCGCTGCCGGCCATGGCACCGCCGAGCAGGCGGCCGCGCAGCCGGTCCGCCTGCGCCCGGAAGGTCGCCGCCGGCGAGCTGGCAAACCCCTGTTTCGGCCGGTACAGGATCTCGCGCGGCACATACGGCTCCAGCGCGCGCTTGAGGACGTATTTGCCGACGCCGCCGCGCAGCTTCAGCGCCGCCGGCAGCGCGAAACCCCAGGACAAAAAGCGTTCGTCGAGGAAGGGGGCGCGCACTTCCAGCGAGTTGGCCATGCTGGCGCGGTCCACCTTGGTCAGGATGTCGCCGGGCAGCCAGCTGTGCAGATCGACGTATTGCGCCTGCAACAGCGCATCCTCGGTGCCGGCGGCGTCCATCAGGGCGGCGATGCGCGCGGTCGGGTCGTGGCCGTCGAGCGAAGCCGCAAGCGACGGCGAGAACAGCGCCCGCCGCCGCTCGCGCTGCACTTTCGTCACCGTGCGCGCATAGCCGAGCGCGCTGTCCAGGGACAGTTCGGTCAGCGTGTGTTTTGCCCGCAGCCAGCGCGGCGCGCGGTCGAGTTTTGGATAGAGGCGCGCCAGCGTGCCGATGGCGTGGCGGCGCACGCCGGCGGGCAGTGCCGCGCGCACGCTTTCCGCCAGCATGTGCCAGCGATAGCGCCGGTAGCCGGCAAAAACCTCGTCGCCGCCGTCGCCGGACAGCGCGACGGTGGCATGTTGCCGTGCCAGGGCGCAGACGCTGAAGGTCGGCACCGAAGAACTGTCACCGAACGGCTCGCCAAAAATGCGGCCCTGCAACCGGGCGGCGTCGATGATGTCGACGGCGGCGGCACGGGCGTTGTGCTGGCGGGTGCCGTAGCGGCCGGCGATCATTGCCGCGTACGGGGTTTCGTCTTCTGTCCCTTCGAAGCCGATGGTAAAAGTGTCGAGCGGTTCGCCGCGCAGCTTCGCCGCCATCGCGACCACGGCGGACGAGTCGACGCCGCCCGAGAGGAACGCGCCGAGCGGCACGTCGGCGACCATTCTGTTTGCCGTTGCCGCCGTCAGCTGCGCGATCAGGTGCGTGGTTGCGGTGGCTTCGTCGATCGCCTCGGTGCGGGTCGGCGCGTCCCAGTAACGCCGTGGCGCGGCGGCCGGCTGGCCGCGTTCGAGCAGCAGGAAATGCGCGGCCGGCAGGCGGGAAATGCCCTGATAGATGCAGCCCGGCTCCGGCACGTAGCCGAAGGCAAAAAAATCCTCGACCGCCGCCGGATCGATGCGGCGGGGCAGGGTCGGGACGGTGGCGAGCGCCTGCATCTCGGAGGCGAAGACAAAGCGGCCGGTGCTGTCGGTGGCGTAGTAGATCGGCTTCTTGCCCATGCGGTCGCGCGCCAGGAACAGACATTTGCGGGCGCGGTCCCAGATCGCGAAGGCGAACTGCCCGGACAAATATTGCAGGCAGTCCGGCCCAAAGCTTTCCCAGGCGTGGATGATGGTTTCCGTGTCCGAATGGTCGCTGCGGAACACGTGGCCGAGCGCCTCCAGCCGGGGGCGCAGCTCGGCAAAATTATAGATCTCGCCGTTGAACACGATGGCGACGGAAAAATCTTCGTTGAACATCGGCTGGTGGCCGCCGCCGATATCGATGATGGCGAGCCGCCGGTGGCCGAGGCCAATATGCGGCTCGACATGGAACCCGTCGCCGTCCGGCCCGCGATGCGCGAGCGTGGTGGTCATGCGCGCGAGCAGCGCGGCATCGACCGGGGCCGCGCCGTTCGGATGGAAAATCCCGGCAATGCCGCACATGGCGTCGGTCTCCTGATCGTCGCAGACGTCAATCACGCGCCCCGGTTATCGGGCGTCTCGATGCGGGTGCCGCGGATCTCCAGCACGCTCGCGAAAAACCCGCCATAGGCGACCTGGAAGCCGAGCAGAATCAGCGTCGCCGACGGGATCACCAGCCGCATCGTGCGGTCCGGGTCCATGCCGCCGAACGCCTCCGCCTGCCAGGAGCCGAGCGCCAGCACGCCGAGCGCCACGCCCAGCAGCAGCAGCACGCCGGCGGCGAGCAGGCATTTTTCCAGATCGACGCGCGCGACCAGGGCCACGAAGCGGCGATCCGGCGGCACGATGCCTTCGCGCATGCCGTAGATTTTCGCGAACACCCAGAACAGCATCGACTGCACGCCGACCACCAGCAGCACCGCCGCGTACAGCAGCGTGTGGATGTCGAAGGTCACGCCGCCGACGCTGCGCGGCGCCGGCAGCAGCCAGACCGCCGCCAGCAGGCCGAGCCCGGCCATCAGCGCGCCGGGATAGAAGAACAGGTTGCGCGGGCTGAACAGCAGCAGGAAGCGCAGATGCCGCCAGCCGTCGCGCCAGCTGCGCAGATGCGGCGGCCGCGAGCGCCCGTCCGGCGACAGCGTGGTCGGCACCTCGGCGATGCGCAGCCGGTGGATGGTCGCCTTGACCACCATTTCGCTGGCGAATTCCATGCCGGTGGCGCGCAGCCCCAGGTGCAGCATCGCCGCGCGCTCGAAGCCGCGCAGGCCGCAATGGAAGTCGCCGCTCGGGCTTCGGTAGAACAGCCGGCCGATGCTGGTCAGCACCGGGTTGCCGAGATAGCGGTGCAGCTTCGGCATCGCCCCCGGCCTGATGCCGCCGAGGAAGCGGTTGCCCATCACCAGCTGGAAACCCTCGCGCAGCCTGGCGACGAAGCCGTCGAGGTCGGAAAAATCGTAGCTGTCGTCGCTGTCGCCCATGATGACGTAGCGCCCGCGCGCGGCGGCGATGCCGCCGATCAGCGCCGCCCCGTAGCCACGCGCCGGGATCGCCGCGACGCGCGCGCCGTGCGCGACGGCGATGGCCTGCGAGCCGTCGGTGCTGCCGTTGTCGGCGATCAGCACTTCGCCGGCGATGCCGCTGCGCGCCAGATAGGCGTGTGCCTTGACGATGCAGCGCGCCAGCGTCTCGGCCTCGTTCAGGCAGGGCATCAGGATCGTCAGCTCGCAGGGCGCGGCCGGCGCGGTCTCGGTCCTGGTCTCGGTCAAGGGCAGCGTGTCGGTCCAATCCATCGGCACGGTTCCTGATGCTCGCGCGCGCCCAAGCCTGCCCGTCATAGCGAGATCGCCGGCCGCCCGCCCAGCTTTTCGTCAGCCGCCGTCCGGCCGCGCCGGCCCGGGCTGCGCCAGATACAGCAGCCGCTTGAGCTCCTTGCGCCCGCGCGTCACCGAATCGAGAATCAGGCCGGAGGCGAGGGCCAGGAACGACAGCAGCACGAACCCGGTCGCCAGCACCGCCGTCGGCAGCCGCGGCACCAGCCCGGTGGCCAGGAAGGTCGCCACCACCGGAAGGCCGAGGCCGACGCCGAGCAGCAGCAGCAGCACGCCGCACAGCGAGAAGAATTGCAGCGGCCGTTCCTCCTTCACCAGGATGACGATGGTGCGCAGGATGCGCAGCCCGTCGCGGAAGGTGTGCAGCTTGGAGGCGCTGCCTTCCGGGCGGTCGCGATAGGCGGTCGGCACCTCGCCGATGGCCATGTGCAGTTCCAGCGCGTGCACGGTGAGCTCGGTTTCCGTCTCGAAGCCGGCCGCCAGCGCCGGAAACGTCTTCACGAAGCGGCGGCTGAAGGCGCGGTAGCCGGACAGCATGTCGGTGACGCGGTTGCCGAAGATCGCGGCGACGAGGCCGGTCAGCACGCGATTGCCGAGCCGGTGGCCGGGGCGCCAGGCGGCGGCACTGTCGGTCACGCGGGTGCCGATCACCATGTCGAGCCCGTCGTCCTGCAACCGCCGCAGCATCGCCGGTGCCACCGCGGCGTCGTAGGTGTCGTCGCCGTCCACCAGCAGGTAGAGGTCCGCCTCCACGTCGGCGAACATGCGGCGCACCACGTGGCCCTTGCCTTGCAGCGTCTCCCGCCGCACCACCGCACCGGCGGCACCGGCGGCACCGGCGGCACCGGCGGCACCGGCGGCACCGGCGGCGGCGGCCGTGCCGTCGGCGGAATTGTTGTCGTAGACATAGATGGCGGCGTCCGGCAGGGCGGCGCGGAAGCCGGCGACCACGCGCGCGATCGCCACCGCCTCGTTGTAGCAGGGGATCAGCACCGCGACGCGCGGGACGATACGGTCGGTCATCCGTTGCTTCGTATCCGCTCGGCGGCGGTCGCGGCTAGGGGCCAACCCGGCGGAATCCTGGCCGCGCGCGCGCCGGCGATGATATGACGGGGCCATGAAGGAGATCCGGGCGCTCACCGCGTTGCGCGGCATCGCGGCGATGGCGGTCGTGGCGCAGCATTTCTCGGCGACCGCGCAGCGCGCCAGCGCCGCCGTCATCCCGTCGCTGGTGCCGCACGGCTACATGGCGGTCGACCTGTTCTTCGTGCTCAGCGGCTTCATCATGGCGTACACCTACGCCGGCGATTTTGCCGCGCGCGGCTGGCAGGCTTTTCCGGATTTCCTGCTCAAGCGCGTCGCCCGCATCGTGCCGCTCAACACCGCCGCCCTGCTGCTGGTGCTGCTGGCGGGTGCGGCCAGCACCGCATGGCTCGGCCGCAACATCGTCCACGACAGCCGCGACCTGCCGTACGACGTCCTGTGCAACCTGCTGATGCTGCAAGGCATCGGCCTCGGCACCAACCTGAACGGGCCGTCCTGGTCGATCAGCACCGAGTTCGTCGCCTACCTGCTGTTGCCGCTGCTGCTCGCGGTCATGCTGGGCCGCAGGCGGGCGCCGGCCATCGCCGCGGTGGCGCTGTGCCTGGCCGTGCTGGCGGCGACGGCGGCGCAGCACGCGCGGCTCGGCCTGGACACCGATTCCATCGGGGGCGACCTGCTGCGCTGCCTGACCGAGTTCGTGATCGGCATCGGCGTGTACCGGCTGCTGCAACACCGCGCCTGGGCAATGCGGCTGGCCGACGGGCGCGTCGCCGCCCTGGCGGTGGCCTGGGTGCTGGCGGGGCTCGTGCTGCGCATCGACCTGATCGCAGCGCTCGGCTTTCCGCTGCTGATCGCCACACTCGCCGTCGGGCGCGGCCGCATCGCCCGCGCCGTGGCGTCGCCGCTGCCGTATTTCCTCGGCACCATCTCGTTCTCGATCTACCTGCTGCACAACCTGTTCCGCCCGATCGAGCTGGAATTGCTGTACGCGGTGCATCCGCAGCCGCTGGGCACGCCGGCGGCGCTGGCGCTGGCGGCCCTCGGCTCGCTGTCGGTCATTCCGGTGGCGTGGCTCGCCTATGTCGCGGTCGAGCGGCCGGGGCGGCGCTGGGTGCGCGGCTTTGCCACGCTGGTCGGGCGCGGCTACAAGCTGCAACGGCCCGGCGCCTGACGTGCGGTCTTGGCGGTTGAGACACGATCGGGCCGTTGCCACGAGGTGAGCGGGCTATGCGGATTTCCGTCTTCGGCACCGGCTATGTCGGCGCCGTGTCGAGCGGCTGCCTGGCCAGCCTCGGCCACAGCGTCATCGGCGTCGACCTGTCGCCCGAGAAGGTGGCGATGCTCAATCGCGGCCAGTCGCCGATCGTGGAAGCCGAGATCGGCGCGCTGATCGCCGACGCGGTCGCCGCCGGCCGGCTGCGCGCGACCACCGATGTCGCGGCAGCGGTGGCGCAGAGCGATCTGTCGCTGATCTCGGTCGGCACGCCGAGTGCGGCGGACGGCAGCGTCTCGCTGGCGGCCGTCGACGGCGTGGTTGCCGCCATCGGTGCCGCGATCGCCGGCAAACCGGGACCGCACGCGGTGGCGATGCGCTCGACCGTGCCGCCCGGCACCGCCGAGGACCGGGTGGTGCCGCTGCTGGAGGCGTCGTCCGGCCGGCGGCTCGGCGACGGGCTGCACTACTACAGCAACCCGGAATTTTTGCGCGAAGGCACGGCGGTGCGGGATTTCCACGCCCCCGCCTACACGCTGATCGGCGCGCCGGAGGGCGACGATGCCGCCATTCTGCGCGACCTCTATGCCCCGATCGCCGCCCCGGTGCAGGTCGTGCCGTACCGCATCGCCGAAAGCGTAAAATACCTGTCCAATGCGTATCACGCGGTCAAGCTGGCGTTCGCCAACGAGGCCGGCGCGATCCTGGCGGAATACGGCGTCGATGCGCCGGCGGCGTTCCGGCTGTTCTGCGAGGATCGCGTGCTGAACGTCTCGACCGCCTATCTGCGGCCCGGCTTCGCCTTCGGCGGCTCCTGCCTGCCCAAGGAGGTGCGCAGCTTCCTGGCGCTGGCCGAGCGCCGCGCGGTGGCGGCGCCGCTGCTCGGCCATGTGCTGCCGGGCAACGAGGCGATCATCGAGCGGGCGTTCCGCGTCATCGCCGCGCACGGCCGCCAGACGGTCGCGCTGTTCGGGCTGGCGTTCAAACCGGGCACCGACGATCTGCGCGAAAGCCCGTTCGTGCTGCTGGCCGAGCGGCTGCTCGGCCGCGGCTACGATGTGCGCATCTTCGACCGCTCGGTGAAGCTGGCGGCGCTGCTCGGCAGCAACCGCGCCTATATCGAGCGCGAGATCCCGCATCTGGAGCGGCTGATGGTGGCGGACCCGGGCGCGGCGCTGGCCGGCGCGCGGCTGGTGGTGGTCGGCCATATCGGCGCGGAGGACCGTGCGGCGCTGCTGGCGGGGCTGGACGGCCATCGCGTGATCGACCTCGCCGACATTCCCGGCCTGCGCGCGCACCCCAACATCGCCTACCAGGGTCTGTGCTGGTGACACGGCGGAGGCTGCTGTTCGTCAGCCCGCGTTTCCTGTTCCCGCTCGACCAGGGCGGCAAGATCCGCACGACCGGCATTCTGCGGGCGATGCGCGGCGGCGCCTTCGAGATCGTGCTGGCCTCGCCCGCGCCGCCCGGCTGGCAGGACCACGCCGCCGCCATCGCCACCGCCTGCGACCGGTTCGTGCCGTGGCCGGCGCCGCGCCAGGGCCGGCTGGGCCGCGCGCTGGCGCTGGCCGGGGCACTGCCGGTCTCGGTCGCGACCGACGTTTCCGTGCATGGCCACGCCGTGGTGGCGCAGGAACTGGCGGGCGGCCCGGATGTCGTGGTGGTGGATTTCCCGCATGCCGCCGTGCTGGCGCCGGCGCGGCTGCCGGTGCCGTCGGTGCTGTTCACCCATAACGTCGAAGCGGAAATCCTGGAGCGCCACGCCGCCGTCGCGCGCGGCCTGTGGCAGCACGTCTGGCGGCGCGAGGCGGCGAAAATGCAGGCGTTCGAGCGCGACGTGCTGCGCCGCTTCGACACCGTGGTGGCGGTCTCGGCGCGCGACGGGCGGGCGCTGGCGGAGCGCTATGGCTTGGCCGACGTGGCGCTGATCGACACCGGCGTCGACCTCGATTTCTACCCGTTTCATGCGCCGGCGGCGCAGGCGGGAACGGTGGTGTTTTCCGGCGCGATGGACAGCCGCTCCAACATCGACGGGATCACTTTCCTGATGGACGAGGTGTGGCCGCTGGTGGTGGCGGCGCGGCCCGATGCGCGCATGCGCGTGGTCGGCCGCAACCCGCCGGCGGCCCTGGTGGCGAAGGCGGAGCGGCTGGGGCTGGCCTGGAGTTTTACCGGCTTCGTCGACGACATCCGCCCGCACGTGCTGGCCGGCGACGTCGCGGTGATCCCGCTGCGCGTCGGCAGCGGCACGCGGCTGAAGGCGTTCGAGGCGATGGCGTTGGGGCGGCCGGTGGTCTCCACGCCGCTCGGCATGGAGGGGCTGGACGTGCAGGCGGGCACGCATTTCCTCGCCGCCGACGGTGGCCCGGCCTTCGCCGCCGCCATCCTGCGGCTGCTGGACGCGCCGGCGCTGCGCCGCGCCATCGCCACGGCGGCGCGCGCGGAACTGGAGGCGCGGTTCTCCTGGACCCAGGTCGGCCGCCAGTTCGAGGCGATCTGCCTGCGCACCGCCGCGGCACGCTGAGGTGGCGCCGCTGCGGCTGTTGGTGTTCTCCACGCTGTTCCCCAACGCGCAGCAGCCCAACCACGGCATTTTCGTGGAAAACCGGCTGCGCCATCTGGTGGCGACCGGCGAGGTTGCCGCCGTCGTGCTGGCGCCGGTGCCATATTTTCCGTTCTCGTCGCCCCGGTTCGGCGATCTGGCCCGCTACGCAAGCGTGGCCCGGCTGGAGCAGCGGCACGGGCTTGCGATCCACCATCCGCGCTATCCGGTGATCCCGCGCGTCGGCATGTCGCTGGCGCCGAACCTGCTGTATTGGGCGAGCCTGCGCGCCGCCCGCAAACTGATCGCGGCGGGCGAAAAATTCGATCTGATCGACGCGCATTATGTGTATCCGGACGGCGTCGCGGCGGTGCGGCTGGGGGCGGCGCTCGGGCTGCCGGTGGTGCTGACCGCGCGCGGCTCGGACGTGACGCAACTGCCGGATTACGCGATTCCGCGCCGGCTGATCCGCAACGCCATCGGCCGCGCCGCCGGGCTGATCGGCGTCAGCAGCGCGCTGCGCGACCGGCTGATCGCGCTCGGCGCGCCGCCGGAGCGGACGCTGGTGCTGCGCAACGGCATCGACACGGCCATGTTTCACCCGCCGCCCGACCGCGCCGCCGCCCGCGCCGCCCTCGGGCTGACCCGCACCACGCTGATTTCGGTCGGCGGGCTGATCGCGCGCAAGCGCCACCATCTGACCATCGCAGCGATGCGGCTGCTGCCCGATGTCGATCTGCTGCTCGTCGGCGAGGGGCCGGAGCGGGCGGCGTTACAGGCGCAGATCGACGCCGCCGGCCTGTCCGGGCGGGTGCGGCTGGTGGGGCCGGTGCCGCATGCGCGGCTGCCGGCCTATTACGGCGCCGCCGACGCGTCCGTGCTGGCGTCGTCGCGGGAGGGCTGGGCCAACGTGCTGCTGGAATCGATGGCCTGCGGCACGCCGGCGATCGCCTCGGACATTGCCGGCAATCCGGAGGTGGTGCAGGCGCCGGAGGCGGGGCTCATTCTGCGTGCCAACACCGCCGAAGGCATCGCCGCGGCGGTGCGCGCGCTGTTCGCCGCCCCGCCCGACCGGACGGCGACGCGCCGCTATGCCGAACGCTTCGGCTGGGACGAGACCAGCCAGGGGCAACTGGCGCTGTTCCGCCGCGTGCTGGCAGGATAGCGCCGCCATGCAGAGCCCGATCACCGACGCCGACTGGCGGGCGCTGTGCGCCGAGGGGCATTTTCGCGTGCCGGGTGCCTTCGCCGGGGAGGCGCTGGCCGGGTTGCGCGCGGCGGTCGATGCGCTGCTGGCCGAGGCGCCGCACGGCTACGTCAATCCGCCGCTGTATTCCGGCCGCCGGCCGGAGCGGCGCGCGGCGGCGCCGCTGCCGACCGACCGGGCGCCGACGGTGATCATCCCGCATGCCGGCTTGCTGGCCCCCGCACTGCTGGCGCCGCTGGCCAGTCCGCTGCTGCACGACCTGATCGAGCGCATCGTCGGGCGGGATTTCTATCTGTCCAACACGTGGTTCCAGATGGTGCCGCCGGGCACCGGGCGGCTCGCCTATCACAAGGACCCGCGCGGCAGCATCACGCTGAACATCCTGCTCGACGACATCGGCCCGGGCATGGGCAGCACCTGCGTGGTGCCCGGCACGCATCTGAACACGCCGCCGCCGTCGGCCTGCATGCGCGACATCCAGGCGCCGCAGCCGCGCGAGGTGGACATGACGGGGGCTGCCGGCGACCTGCTGCTGTTCTCGGCGGAGACGTGGCACGCGCGCTCGCAGAACCGTTCGGCGCGGCCGACGCGGCGGCTGTTCTACAATTTCTACAGCCGCAGCAGCCGCGAGACGACGGCGTGGGCGGGCGCGGTATCGCCCGAGCAGATCGACGCGGCGCGGGCGGCGCTGCCGGCCGCCTACGCGCACCTGTTCCGCCTCGACGCCGCCGAGACGCGGCGGCTGGCGGCGGTGCCGGGCGGGGCGCTGCGGCGGTTCGGCTTCGCCCGCTCGACCTCGGAGGCGCTGCTGCGCGATGCGGTGTTCGCCTGGCAGGCGCTCGGCCGGCCGGTGGCGCATCCGGCGCATCCGGGGTTTTTGCTGCCCTACACGACGCGCCTGCTGGAGGCGCGACGGTTCGACGCGCTGGAATACGGCGGCCATCTGCGGCCGCTGACGGTGCTGCGCAACACGGCAGGCGCGCTGCGGCGCAGTCTGCTGAAGTAGCGGGTTCCAAGGGCGTGCCCTTGGCGGGTTGTCAGGGCAGCGCCCTGACCCTGATCCTGCCGACCAGCGCCGCCTCCAGCCCCGCTGGCCGGCCGGCCAGCACCCACAGCAGCAGCACCGCGCCGCCATAGGCAACCGCACCGCTCCCCGCGCCCAGCCCGAGCCGCGCCCACGGATTCTGCGGCCCGAGCGCCTGCACCGCGAGCACCACCGCCGCCATCGCCAGTGCGGCCAGGGCCGGGCGCCACAGCCGCGCCAGCATGTCGGCGACCGTCACCGGCAGCACGCGGGCGATGGCGAGGAAGATGCCGGGGATGAAGAGCAGCGTCATCAGCATGCGGGTCAGCGCGATCGTCTCGACGCTGCCGAACAGGCCGGCGGCGATCAGCGGCGGCACGATCAGCAGCGTGCGGGTCGTGCTCAGCAGCGCGCTGAGGCGGGCGTGGCCGGTGGCGCTGAGCACGGTGATGCCGTTGTGCATGATGCCGTACAGCCCGCCGCCGACCGCCAGCAGCCGCACCAGCGGCACCGCCGCATGCCATTGCGGGCCGAGTGCGACCGCGACGAAATCCGCCGCCACCAGCGCCACACCGCCGCCGGTCGCGAACGAGATCAGGCAGGCGGCGGAGAACACGTCCAGATACGCCGCGCGCACCGCCGGCATGTCGGTGCCGAGCCGGGCGAACACCGGGAACAGCGCCCGCGTCACCGGCAGCACGACCTCGCTGGTGGGCGCGGTCGCGGTGTCGGCGGCGACGCTGTAGCGGCCCATCGCGGTCGCGTCGGCGACGCCGCCGACCACCATCTCGTCGGCCTTGTCGTGGACGTACTGGGCGATGTTGACCAGCAGCATCCAGCCGGAGAACGACAGCAGGCCGGGGATTTTGCGCACGCTCAGGCGCGGCCGGTACGGGTGGAGGAGATAACTCAGCCCCACGCCCAGCGCGCTGCCGCCGACGATGCCGGCGACCAGCGCGCGCTCGTCGCGCAGCCACAGCGCGACGGCGATGGTCACCGCGATGCCGGCCAGCCGCTGCAACAGGGCGAACAGGAAGTCGCGGCCGAAGCGCAGATCCTTGCGGAAGGCGACGACGCCGACATTGTCGAAGCCGGCCAGCAGCGGCCGCAGCGCCAGCACGCGGATCAGCCAGACCGCGCGCGGCTCGTGGAAATACAGCGCCGCCGCCGGCGCGATCGCGCACAGCAGCAGGAACACGGCAACGCCGACCAGGATGCCGAGCGTCCACACCGCGTCGTAGTCGGCGCGCTGCGGGTCGGGGTGGCGGATCAGCGCCAGTTGCTGCCCGGTCTGGCCGCACACTTCGACCAGCCCGACCACCACCATGGCCATCGCCACCAGCCCGAAATCGCCGGGCGAGAGCAGGCGGGCGAGCACGAAGGTGCTGGCGAGGCCGAGGCCGCGCATCGCCCAGCGCAGCCCGACCATCCAGGCGCTGCCGCGCGCCAGCGCGCGGCCGACGTTCAGCGGCGCGGGGTCGCTCACCGGCCGAGCCGATGCCGCAGCCAGTGCAGCGGCGGTGCTGTGACCAGCAGCACGCGCACCCCCTCCAGCGGCCGGTAGCCGAGCCGCAGCGCCGCCAGGATCAGCCGCGCCCCGTCCACCCAGGCGCCGTCGCCCCAGCGCGCCGTCCAGCAGGCGCCGCCGCCGATGCGCAGCAGCCGCTCGCCGCGAATCCGCCGCACCTCGGCGTCCGACAGGCGGGCGCGGTTGGCGGCGACGTGGCGCTCGATCATCGGCAGGGTGATGCGCATCTGCTGGTAGGCGCCGAGCGAGGTGCCGACGCCGGAGACGCTGATGGCGGTGCGATGCACCCGCACCAGAGGCGCGTCGCGGTAGCGCAGCCGGCCGTACCGGGCCAGGCGCAGCCACAGATCCTGGTCTTCCGCGACCGGCAGCGCCGGGTCGAAGCCGCCGACCGCGTCGAGCACGCGGCGCCAGACCAGCACGCAGGGGGTGGCGATGGTGTTGCGCACCAGCAGCCCGCGCCAGCTCTCCGCCCCCTCCGCCGGGATCTCGCCGTCGTACAGCGGGCCGAGATTCCTGCCGGTCTCGTCGAACAGCTTTGCCCCGCAGGCGACGAAGTCGGCGTCGGCCAGCAGCGGCCGTTGCTGCGCCAGCTTGTCCGGCAGCCATTCGTCGTCGGCGTCCTGGAAGGCGATCACCGCGCCGGTGGCCGCCGCGATGCCGGCGTTGCGGGCGGCGGCGGCGCCCTGCCGCGCCGGCAGGCGGACGACGCGGACGCCGAGGTTTTCGCCGATGGCGGCGGTGGCGTCGGTGCTGGCATCGTCGACCAGCACAATCTCGTCGGCCGGCTCGGTTTGCGCCTGTACGGACAGAATGGCGCGCGCGAGGGTGGCGGCGGCGTTGTGCGCGGGGATGACGACGGAGATGGTGGGCCGGTCCACCGGCGCGGTATCGCAGCGGCACCGGGCCGGGGCAAGGCCGGCAAGGGGGCGACGCGGATGGCGCAGAACGACACCGTCCCGATGGCACGCGTTGTCACGCTGCTGGTGCCGGTGGCCGCAGCCGGCGAATTCCGGCCGCTGCGGCGCGGGCCGCGCGGCTGGCTGCGCAACCGGGCGCGGCGGGCGCTCGACCTGCTGCACTGGTGGGCGGGCGGCACGCCGGCGCTGCATTTCTCCACCTGGCAGGACGCCGAGCAGAGCAACCGCGGCGACCACGCCATCCGCGAGGCCAGCCTTCTGCTCCTGCGCCGGGCCTTTGGCGCGGCGGTTGCGGTCGAGGCGATCGGCTGGGACGACATGGCGCGGCTGGACCCGGCGGCGCTGGCCGCCCGCTCGGTGCTGTTCGTGCTCGGCGGCGGCGGCTACGTGGCGCTCGGCGCCGGCGGGCGGCTGGCGCCGCGGCTCGATCGCGATCTGGCGGTGCTGCGCCGGCTGCCCGGCCCGGCGGTGGCGTTCGCGCCCGGCGTCAACCGCGCGGTCGAGGATGCCGATGGCGTCGAACTCGACGCGGCGGCGCGGGCGACGCTCGGCGGCCTGATGGATCGGCTGGCGCGGTGCGCGGTGCGCGACGCCAACAGCCGCCGCGTGCTCGATCTGGTGGCGCCCGGCCGCTCGCGCGTGCTGGCCGACCCGGCGCTGTTCCTGCCGGCGGCCGACATCCCGACGCCGCCACGCGCGGACGGCGTGCTGACGGTCGGACTGAATCTGGCCTTCCACGGTGCCGACGCCAGCCGGGCGCTGCCGGCGCGGCTGCGGCTGGTCGCCGCTGCCGCGCGCGCGCTGGCGCGGCGGCGTCCGTGCCGCTTCGTGTATTTCGTCCATGAGCAGCCGGAACGGATCATCCCGCTGCTGCTGCGCCGCGCGGGTATCGCGGCCCGCACCGTCGATGCGCCGCCGGCCGAGATGCTGGCCGACTATCGCGGCCTCGACCTGCATATCTGCCAGATGCTGCATTCCAGCATTCTGGCCATGAACGCCGGCGTGCCGACCATCGCGGTGGCCTACGACGTCAAGAACGCCGGGTTCTTCGAATTGATGGGCCTGCCGGAGCTATGCCTGTCCGGCGCCGCGCCGCCCCTGGATGCCGCCATCGCCGACGTGCTGGCGCGCCGCGCCGCGATTGCGGACCACATTGCCCGCCGCACCGCCGAATTGCGTGCCGAGACCGAGGCGTTTTTGGCGGAGGTGGCGGGGTTGATATAAGCAAGGCGGGTGATCCGCGGATGGAGAGAGATTTTCTATCCTTTCGTTGCCCGCACGATGGCCGCCAGCAATGGCGCCTGGGCGCGGATGAAATCGCGCAGGGTCTGTTCCGCCGCCTCGCGGTCGTCGGCGTGCGCGAGCGTCGGCGGCGACAGCGCGACCGCGACCAGCACCGGGGCCGCGCCGGCGCCGGCGATGCTGTCCCAGGCCATGCGCAGCCGGCTGGCAAGCCCGCCCGGATCGGGCGCACCGTCGATCCAGACCGAAGTGGCGACCATCCGGTCCGGATCCTGCATCTCCACCAGCCGCCATTGGCGTGGCTGCACGCCGTCGATGGTCAGCGTGCTGGTGACCGAATCGGCGGCGTCGCGCTCGCCGGTCGCCTCGCTGCGGGCGGCGCGCAGCAGCGCCGGGGCGGCGTGCGGCGGCAGCACGCGCAGGCGCGCGATCAGCCCGCTGCCGCCGCAGGAGAAATGCTGGTCCGCGCCGGGCGGCTCGCCGAGTGTCAGGCAGGCGGCGGTGGCGGTAAAGCCGGGCAAGGCGAGGTCGGGGGCGGGCAGGGGGCGGTCCAGCGCCGCCGTCGCGGCCGGGCCGATGGCGGCCAGCAGCAGCGTCAGCGCCGCCGCCGCCAGCGTCCGGCCAATTCCGGCCGGCGGCGCCTCGGCGGCGGCTCGGTCGGCCGGGGCGGCATCCTCGCGGAACGGCAGGCCGGCCAGCGCCAGCAGCACGATCACCACCGAGAAGAAGCCCCAGCCATAGATCAGATGGTCCGCCGCCGCCGCCTCCGGGCTGCCGATGATGTGCCCGGCCACCACGATGCCGAGCGCGCGCACGCCGTTGGCCAGGATCGGCACGACGATCGAGGCGGCGAGGAAGCCGAGCCGATGGCCGAGGCTGCGATAGGTCAAGAAGCCGTACAGCACGCCGAAGGCGACCGCCGCGATCAGGAAGCGCAGGCCGGCGCAGGCTTCGGCGACGTAGAACATGCCTTCCGGAATCTCGATGGTGAAGGCGTCCACGACATGCGGGATGTCGAGCAGGCCCAGCCCGATATCGATGAAACCGGCGGTGAAGCGTTGCAGCGACGGCACCAGGAAGCTGCCGACCGGCACCAGGAACACCAGATAGATCAGCGCCGGCGCCTGCGCCCGCGCCAGCCGCCAGCCGAGCAGCGCCACCAGCAGCGCCTCCAGCATGCCCAGCACCGCCAGTTGCCGCCCTTCCATCAGGCCCAGCCGCTCGGCGGCGAACCACGCCAGCGCGCACGGCAGCACCGCGAGCACCGGCCACAGCGTCGGCCGCGGCCGCACGCCACGCGTCGCCTCGCGCCGCTCCCAGGCGAGATACAGCGCGATCGGCAGCACCAGGAAGCAATGGCTGTAGGCGGTCGAATCGTACCACACCGCGACCGCCGCCGCCGCCTCGGCGTGGAACAGCGCGCCGAGGCCGGCGAGGCCGGCGAGCAGCACCAGCAGCACCGGCCACGGCGTGCCCAGGCTGGCGCGGCGGTCGGGCCGGTCGATGGTGGCGGCGGAGACGGTCATGCGGTCGCCTCATGAGCCAATGAGGTATTGAGAGCTTGCGTCGGCACGGCGAACAGCGCGTCCAGGCCCGCCAGCGTCGCCGCCCAGGCATAGTCGCGCACCACGGCGGCGCGGGCGGCGGTGCCGAGCGCGGGCCAAACCCCGTCTAGCACTTCGGCGGCGCGCGTGGCGAAGTCGGCGGCGTCGGCGGCGACCAGCAGATCGCGGCCGGGCAGGGCGCGCAGCCCCGCGAACGCCTGCGGCGTGGCCAGCACCGGCCGGCCCATCGCCATCGCCTCCAACACCTTGTTCTGGATGCCGCGGGCGATGCGCAGCGGTGCGACCACCAGGGCGGCGTGCGCCAGATACGGCCGCACGTCCGCCACCCGCCCGGTCACCACGATGTTTTCCCGGTCTGCCAGTTTTTGCACCGAAGGTGCCGGGTTGGCGCCGACGACGACGAATTTTGTTCCGGGATGGCGGACCTGAATCGCGGGCAGCACCGCGTCGGCGAACCACGTCACCGCGTCGACGTTCGGCCAGTAGTCCATCGTGCCGGTGAACACCGCGTAGCGCCCGGCGACTGGTGCGGCGAAGCCGGGCGCCGGGGCGAAAAATTCCAGATCAACGCCGTTGTCGAGCCAGCCGACTTTTGCCGCGGTCTCGGGCGCGAGGCGGACGAATGCCGCCGCCTCGGCCTCGGAGACGAACAGTGTGCGGTCGAAATCCAGCGCCGCCGCGCGCTCGACCGCCAGCAGCGTGCGCGCCTCGCGCGCCCACACCGCACTGGCCGGCCATGCGCTGCGGGCGGCGTATTCGGCCCATTTGGCCGAATCGACGTCCACCATGTCGAGCACCCGGCGCACGCGGGACGCGCCCATCAGGTACGGCGCCATCGCCGAGCAATAGACGAACGCGCGGTCGATGCCGCCGCCGACTTTTGCCTGCACCCAGGCGCGCAGCCGCGGGTCGGAAAAATAGCCGAGCGTGAGCGGTTGCCCGGGCCGGGTGCGCAGCACGGACAGCAGTTTCTGCCGTGTCCGGTCGATGTCGATCACGTGCAGGTCCGCGCACTGGCGGCGCAGTTCGTCCAGATGCGCGCGGTCGGCCGGATCGTCGAGGAAGCAGCCCAGGTGGATGCGATGCGTGCGGGCGAGGTGGCGCAGCATGTGCCAGGCGCGGATTTTTTCGCCTTTGTCGGGCGGGTAGGGGATGCGGTGGCTGAGAAACAGCAGGTCGCGCATCAGCACAAGGCCAGGGGCGCTGCCCCTGGACCCCGGCAAAGGCGAAGCCTTTGCAATCCGCTTCTTAAGCGTTGTTCCCAAAGCGCCGCTGCCGTTGCGTCATTCCGCATGGCTTTCCTGAACCCATGGGGTCTGGGGCCTCCCGGCCCCAGCCTTGCCTGCTTGTCCTGAGAGCGTGCCACGCTCATCCGACGCCGCGCACGATATGCGGGCCGAGCAGGTTCGCCACCGGCAGCGGCAGCCGCTTCCAGGCGGCGATGAACAGACGGAATTTCGGATTCAGCGGATTCACCTCCGGCACCACCGCGCCCGGTGCCAGGTGAAAACAGTACTGCAGCGGCGCCGGTTCAAACCCCCAGTTCTTCTTGAACGCGAACGAGCCGGTGCCGACCTTGCTGCGCCCGTAGTCGAACAGTTTTGCCCCACGCGCGGCGGCGTGGCGCATCACTTCCCAGTACATGAAGTCGTTGGCGTGGCAGGCGCGGGCGGCCGCGGTGCCGCCGCCGTAATACGGCAGCACCTCGTCGCGCCAGTAGAAATTCATCACGCTGGCAACCGCCGTGTCGCCGTCGCGCACCGTCAGCACGTCGAGGTCGCTGCCAAAGACCTCGGCGAGAAGGGAAAAATAGCGGCGGGAAAACACCGGCGTGCCGAGGTTGCGCACGCTCTCGGCATAGATCGGGTGCAGCGCATCGACATTGCGGTCGACCGTCGCGGTCAGGCCGCGCTCGATGCCCTTGCGCACCACGGCGCGCTGTTTTCGTGGAATCGCTTTGAGGTTGGCGTCGTCGCTGGCGGCGATGGTTTTACGAAAGGTCACGTACAGGTCGCTGCGCGCCACCCAGGCGGCCGGGTCCAGCCAGCCCTCCGGCGGCAGCGTCAGGAAACGGTATTCCAGCGCGCTCGCACCGCTGCCCGGCAGCAACGCCGCCGCAGCCTGGGTGAGCGCGGCAAACGCCTCCGCTTCCACCGCCAGCGGCCCGCCATAGACGCAGAACGGCACGCTGATAAAAGTGTTGCCGAAGAGGACGGAACGCACCTGCCCGACCGGCAGCACGCCGACGATGGCGCCGTCGCGCTCGGCGACGAAATAGCGGGTGCGATGGCCGAACGCCCGCTCGATCACGGTCTGCCAGCCGGCGCGATGGAAGAACGTGCCGGCGGGATGCGCCGCCACGAACGCATCCCACGCCGCCGCACCGGCGGGCTCCAGCAGACGGCAGACGAGCGGCATGCGAGCGGAATCCCGAGGTGACGCGCCGGGGTCGATAGGCCGTGCGGCAGGGCGTTGTCCATTGCGATGCGTCCGCCTTGTCGTTGCCACCCCGATGTCATACTTTGACATCACCGTCTTGGAGTGCCGCGCATGCCCAATGTCAGCCTGACCCCGGAGTTGGAACGCTTCGCCGAGCAATGCGTGCAGAGCGGCCGCTATGGGAGTGTCAGCGAGGTGGCTCGCGCCGGGTTGCGCCTGTTGCTGGCGGAGGAGGAGCAGCGTCGGCGGTTCCTCGACATGCTGGCCACTGCCGAGGCGGAGGGCGAGGCGGTCGGGTTTGTCAGTGCCGATGCGCTGGCCGCCGAACTTGACGAGGTGATTGCGGACGCGACGTTGGCCGGCGAGTGACTGCGCCGGCAGTTTTTGCCCCGGCGGCGCGCGCGGATTTGCGGCAGGCGGTGGCGTGGATCGCCCGCGACAACCCGCCGGCAGCGCGGGCGCTGCGTGATGCAGCGATGCATGGCGCCGCGCGGCTCGGCGCCAATCCGTTGCTGGGCGCGACCCGGCCGAAGCTGACCGCCGGGCAATTCCGCTTCCTGCTGCTGCGCGGCTTTCCGTACGTCATGGTCTACGTTGCCGACACCGTGCCGCCGCGTATCCTGCGCGTGCTGCACAGCGCCCGCGACCTGCCCGCTATTCTGGCCGAGCCGTCGCCGCGCTGACCGCTGGCGGCGCCAGCGCGAAGCCCAGGCCGACGATCAGCGCCAGCAGCGCGTCGGTGATCTCGGCCGAGCGGTCGGGCAAAAAGACTTCCAGGTAGCTGGTGGCCAACAGCAGCGCCGCCATGCCGGCCGCCGTCAGCGCCAGATTCAAACCACTGCGCCAGAGCAGATAGATCGCCGCGCCGTAGAAAAACATCTTCTCCATGAAGGTCGGGATCGCGACGTTCATCGAGCCGACCATCAGACTCAGCAGCGGCGTCCAGCCGAACGGTTTTTGCGCCGCGCCGAAGCTGAACGGCGCCAGCCGCAGGATGCCGACCGCGACCGCGAGCAGCACGCCGGCCAGCCCCAGCCTGCCGGGCAGCCAGCGCAGCAGCAGCGTCCACACCACGAACGCGCCGCCGCCGCCCGCCAGATCGGCCAGCTTCAGCGTGCTGCCATGCACGATCGCGCGCGCGCAAAACTCGCCGGCCAGCAGCAGCGGAAACACCACCAGCCAGCGCCGCAAGCCGTAGACGCGCTCGACGATGGCGGCCAGCGCCAGCCAGCTGGCCGCGTAGCGCAGCAGATCGAGCGGATCGAGGCGCGGTGCCAGCACCAGATCGCGCACGGCGCGCCAGTACTGGTGCAGGTCGGCCTCCGGCACGTACGGATACAGGCGGGCGCCGGCCCAGGCGCCGAGCACCAGCAGTGCCGGCAGGTCGGCGGCGAGGTCGCCGAGCAGCCACCACGACAGCTTCAGCCCGAGCCCGCCTGCGACCAGCGCGCCGCAAGCCGCCCCCAGCGTGTCGGCATCCACATCGCCCATCGAGGTGACGCGGCCGGGGATGTAGAATTGCAGCAGTTCCATCGCACAGCTCAGCGCCGTCGCCAGCGGCACGGCGGCGAGGCAGGCGCGCCGGCGCGGCCCCGGCAGCGCGCCGGGCAGGAAGAAGCCGAGCGGGAAATAGAAGATCAGGTTGGCGGCGAGGTCGGTGCCGTGGTCCCAGTCCTGCCAGGTGCTCGCCAGCAGCGCGAACGGCCCGTCCGGCCCGTTGCGCACGGAAAATTGCCACGGATACAGCGAGCCGTGGACGATGGCCGCCACGACCAGCAGCACCACGGCGAGCTGACGCGCGCGCGGGAGCGGCGTCAGCGCACGTCGCCGGGGCCGCGCAGCGCCGCCGCACCGCCGCGCAGCGTGTTGCCCTGCACCTGCGCCGGCGTCGTCGTCGCGTTGGCCAGCAGCACCGCCGCATAGCCGCCGTCCACCCGAAAACTGTTGTGCAGGATCTGGATCGGGCCGGGCGGGTTGCTCGCCCCCTCCTCGCCGATGGCGACGGCGGCGCTGCGGTTCTCCGCGCGCGGCCCCTTCTCGATGGCGGAGTCCTGCAGCAGCAGCGCGCCGCCGTTCGGCATGTCGATGCTGTAGCTCGCGGTGCCGTCCGGCCCGTCTTCGATGCGGCAGCCGACGATCTCGGTGCGCAGCGCGCGCGACTTGATGTGGTGGCCGGAGCGGGTGGCGAGGAACGTGCTGCGCTCGACCCGCAGCAGCGCGATGCGGTTGGCGTACAGGCCGTGCGCGCAGCCGCCGGCGCCGGCGCAACTGCCATTGGCCTCGAACGTGCTGTCGCGCACCAGCAGACGCGCCGCCGGGTCGGACGCGGCCAGGATGCCGTCCTCGTCGTCGCGGAAGCGCACCTGCTCGACGGTCAGGTTGCCGCCGGTGGCGCGGATGCCGGCGCCGTTGAACGTGCTCGCATGCGCGCCCGCCAGCGTCAGCCGGCGCACCGTGGTGTCGTGGCCCTGGATCACGAACAACGCCATATCCTGGCAGACCGGGCCGGCGATCACCGTCGCCTCCATCCCGGCGCCCTCGATGGTCAGGCCGTTGGCGCGCCAGACCGCGCAATCGGTGTAGCGGCCGGCGGCGATCGCCACGCGGTCGCCATCGTGTGCGGCGGCGGCGGCGGCGGACGGGGTCGGATACGGCAGGCCGGCGCCGACCTGCAGCGTTCTGGCCGCCGCCGGGGCGGTGCCCAGCACCAGCACGGACAACGCCGCCGCGGCGTCGAGGCGCCGCTTGCGTCGCATCGCCGGCCTCCTTCCCGATTTCGGGTGCGCTCTCTATACCAGCGCGCGCCGCGCCGGCCAGCCAACCGCAGGACCCCTCCGCCCCGTGCCATCGCCGCCCGTGCCATCGCCGCCCGCCCGCGACCTCCGCATCGCCTGGGCCGCCACGCTCGGGTTGACCGCGCTGTTCGCCGCCCTCGGCCTGCACGGGCTCGCCGGCCAGCCGTTGTGGAACGACGAGGCGTTCAGCTTCTTCGTCGCCTGGAACGGCCTCGGCCACACGCTGCACATGATGCGCCAGGACACGCAGCCGCCGGTCTACTACCTGCTGCTGACCGAATGGCTGCGGCTCGGCCACGGTGTGGCGGTACTGCGCGGCCTGTCGCTGGCGGCGATGCTGCTGACGGTGCCGCTGCTGTTCGACACCGCGCGGCGGCTGCTCGGCGTGCGGGTGGCGCTGCTGGCGGTGCTGCTGCTCGTGTTCGGCCCGCTCGGCGTCGCCTGGGCGCAGAAGGCGCGGCCGTATCCGGTGCAGGCGCTGTTCGTCGCCATCGCGTTCTGGGGGTTTGTCCGCCTCTGGACCGAGGGGCGGCGGCCGCTGCTCGGCTGGGCGGCCTATGTGCTCGGCGGCGGGTTGGCCGTGCTGACGCAGTATCCGGCGGTGTTCTTCCTGGTCGGCTGCAACGCGGCGATGGCGGTGCGGGTGCTGGCGGCGTGGCGCGCCGAGCGGCGGCTGGCCGGCGCCTGGGTGCTGGCGCAGCTGGCGCTGCTGCTGGTCTGGCTGCCCTGGCTGCCGGACGCGGTGCCGCAGGTGTTGTCGCATCTGACGCCCGACCGGATCGCCGCCAAGCACACGCTGTTCCTGGTCGACGGTGGCACGCTGCTCGGCACGCTGGGCGGGCTGCTCGGCGTCGCCTCGCTGTGGCGCGGGCAATGGCCGTTCGCACTGCTGTACGTGGCGGTGGCGGTGCTCGGCGCGGCGGCGCTGCTGCGCGCCGGCCGGCGCGGCGTGCCCATGTCTGGCGTGCTCATGCCCGGCCTACCGGTGCTCGGCGCCGTCGTGGTGCCGCTGGCGGTCTGCGTGCTGGCCTGGGCGCTGCTGCATCCGGTGTTCGGCTACGTGATCTACACCTTCGTCTGGCTGCGCGGGCCGTATGCGATGCTGCTGGCCGCGGGGCTGGCCGCGCTGCGGCCGCGCTGGCTCGGCATCGCGGCGGCGGCGCTGCTGCTGCTCGGCGATCTCTGGGGGCTGGCCAACTACAAGGCGACGCGGACGGTGCCGCTCGACGCGGTGGCGGCGCTGCTGGCGCCGCAGCTGCAACAGGGCGACGGGCTGCTGCTCAGCACCGGGCAGGCGGCGCGCTGGGGCCTCGCCTACTATCTCGGGCCGCCCTATGCCGGCCGGCTCGACGGCCTGGACATCGCCGACATCCCGGCCGAGGGCTGGCCGATCGCGACGCCGGAGCAGGCGCTGCGGGTGGCGAGGCTGTGGGTGGTGCTGCCGGACGCCGAGGTGCTGCCGTTCCAGCCGGCCACGCTGGCGCCGGCGCTGACGCGGGCGCTGCGGCAGCGCTTCGGCAGCGTGCTGGTGGAGCGCTACGACCGGGTGGCGCCGTAGCCTGCGGCGGTCAGGCGGCGTGCTGCGCTCGCCGGCTCAAGGGCGGCCGGCTTGCCGGCCCGACAGCAGCGCCGCCACCGTCCCGCGCAGCGGTGCGGGCAGGCCGGCGATCAGGTGTTTCAGCCGCGCCTTCGCCGACAGCGTCGGCAGCATGCCGGCGATCTGGCGCACCGCGGCGAAATCGCCGCGCGCGAAGGCGGTGTCGAGCGCGTCGGCGCGGCGCTGCGCGGCGCTGGCGCGGATCGCCGGCGCCAGTGCGGCCAGGCTCGGCCGCCGCGCCAGCACCGAGTCCAGCACGAACGCGTCGCCGAGGTTCATCGCCTGCACGTCGCCCGAAAAATTGCTGTCATGCTTGCGGATGCCGACCAATGGCTGCCGCAGGATGCCGAGCGGCGGGTGTTCCGCCACCAGCAGCGTGGTGGCGAAGTCCGAGCCGAGCGAGCGCTCCACCGCCTCGTCCCAGCCGCCGAGGCCGAGCAGGAACCGCCGGTCGGCGACCATGGCGGAGGGAAACAGCGGCTGGTAGCGCAGCAGCCGTTCGGCGATGCCGCCGTCGAACACGAAGCCGGCGGGGGCGACCGGCCGCAGCCCGTCCCAGAATCCGGGCGGTGCCGCGTCGAACTTGCTGTCCGCGCCCCAGACGTCGTTGCGCACGGTGAGGAAATCGCAATAGGCGGTGTGCAATCCCGGCACCGCCTGCCACAGCGCCGCCATCGCCGCCAGATAACCGGGGCGCCACAGGTCGTCGCTGTCGCAGAAGGCGACCAGATCGCCGCGGGCGGCACGCAGGCCGGCGTTGCGCGACGCCAACTCGCCGGAATTCGTGCGGGTGATGACGCGAATGGGGCTTGCCGAGGAACTTGCATAGTCGCAAGCAACTGCGGCAGTCGCGTCGGTCGAGCCGTCGTCCACCACGATCACCTCGGTGGCCGGCATGGTCTGGGCGAGCACGGCGTCGAGCGTGAGCGGCAACAGCGCGGCGCGGTTATAGGCCGGGATGATCACGCTGACCGCAAGGGGGCTGAGCGAGATGGGGCTGATCGAGATGGGGCTGACCGACATGGGAGTGCGCTGATGGTCCCGTCCGAGGGCGGCCTTGGTAGCCGGGACGCCGGGAGCGGTCCAGCGTGCCGCGCGCCGGCATGACGGCGGCGCCGATCGCCGAGGATTTCTCCGCCGTCGGCGGCTGGATCCCGCGCACGCGCTGGCGCCGCTACTGGAAGCTGCTGCGCCTGCTCGACGCCGCCGCCGACGCGCGCCGCTGGTGGGCGCTGCGCGGCGTCCGTCGCGACCTCGCGGCGGCACCGCCGGCCAATGTGCTGCTGGCGGCGATCCGCGTGCCGGGGCGGGAGGCGGCGCTCGACCGCGTGCTCGCGGCGCTGGCGGCGACGACCCGCCATCGGGTGACGCTGGCGGTGGCGGAGATGGCGCCGGTCGGCAAGTTCGCCAACATCAACCGCGCGCTGGCCGGGCACGATCCGGCCGGCTACGACTGGCTGCTGATCGCCGACGACGACATCGCGGTGCCGGACGGGTTCCTCGACCTGCTGCTGTATTTCGCCGCGCGCTGCGACTTCAAGCTCGCCCAGCCGGCGCACCGCTTCCTGTCGTTCGCCAGCTTCGCCGTCACCGAGCGGCACTGGGGCGCCCTGGTGCGGCGCTCCGGCTTCGTCGAGATCGGCCCGGTGACGTTGCTGCACCGCGACACGTTTGCCGATCTGCTGCCGTTCCCCGAGCTGCGCTGGGCGTGGGGGCTGGATATCTGGTGGGCCGACCTGGCGCGGCGGCGCGGCTGGGCGCTCGGCGTGGTCGATGCCGTGCCGATCCGGCATCTGCGCCCGATCGGCACCGCCTACGACACCGATGCCGCGCGCGCCGAGGCGCAGGCGTTCCTGGCCCGCCAGGGTGTCGCCATCGGCCGCGCGGAGTTGTTCGGCATCGACCGGCGGCTGGCCTAGATGGCCCGGCAGCAGCGTTGCGCGGCGGCCGGCCGGGGTGATAACGCAGCCCGCATGAGAATGCGCTGATGGCCCCGTCCGGTGACGGCTTTGGCAGCGAGGGCGGGCAGGCAGGCGCGGCGCAACCGGTGCCGGCGCGGACCCTGCTGGTCGTCGTGCTCAACTACAACGGCATCGACGACACCCTGGCCTGCCTCGCCAGCCTGCGGGCGCAGACCTGCGCCGGCCTCGCCACGCTGGTGATCGACAACGGCTCGCGCGCCGACGATCTCGGCCGTATCGCCGCCGGGTTTCCCGAGGTCGAGGTGATCGCGCTCGGCGAGAACCGCGGCTGGGCGGGCGGCAACAACGTCGGCCTGCGGCTCGGGCTGGAGCGCGGCTTCATGTCTATCTGCCTGCTCAACAACGACACCGTGCTGCGGGCCGACGCGCTGGCCGAACTGCTGGCGGCGGCCGCGGCGGTCGGCGCGCCTTGCCTGCTGCACCCGATGATCCACGATTTCGACGACCCGGCGCGCCCGCAACTGGCGCCGGGGCCGGCGCCGGCGACGCCGGACGCGGCGGCGCGGCGGCTCGCCGAGCGGCACGAGGTGGTCGAGATCACCTGGGCGTACGGCGCGTGCCTGCTGGTCCCGGCGGCGCTGGCGCGCCGCGTCGGCCTGCTCGACGAGCGCTTTTTCCTGCAACTGGAGGAGCAGGACTATTATTGTCGCGCACGGGCGCTGGGGATGCGCAGCTACTGCGCCCGCCGCGCGCGCATCCTGCACAAGGAATCCGCCAGTTTCGGCGGCCGCATGACGCCCACCAAGACCTACTACCAGGTGCGCAACACCCTGCTGCTGGCCGAGAAGCACGCCAGGACGCCGCGCGGCGTGTGGCACGGGCTGCGCCGCCTGCTGTGGGCGCTGCGCCATCAGGCGCGGGCCGCGGACCCGGCGGCGGCCTCGGTGGTCGGCTTCCTGCGCTGGCTGCTCTCGGCGGACGCGGCCGCGCGCGCGACCCGGCAGGGGGTTGCCGACTATGCGCGGCGGCGCTTCGGCAGGCGGCTGCCTGCCCACGATGCCCTGCCGGGGGCCGCCGCATGACCGCCGAGCCGCCGCCGGAGTCGCTGCTCGCCAAGACCGCCGGCGGCGCCGGCTGGGTGATCGGCTTTCGCATGGTCACGCGGCTGCTCGGCATCGCCAGCACGCTGACGCTGGTGCGCCTGCTCGGCCCCGGCGATTTCGGCCTCGTCGCACTGGCCTCCAGCTTCGCGCAGACCGTCGATGCCTTCGCCAATCTGAGCCCGCACGAGGCGATCGTGCGCGAGCGGGCGCCCGACCGGGCGATGTACGACACCGCCTTCACGATGAGCTTCCTGCGCGGCCTGGTGACGGCGCTGGTGATCGCGGTCGGCGCGGCGCCGGCCTCGGCGTTCTTCCACGAGCCGCGCATGGCGCCGGTGCTGCTGGCGCTCGCGGCCGCGACGCTGATCGGCTCGGTCGAGAACATCGCGGTGGCCGACTTCGTGCGCACCTTCGCCTTCCGCAAGGAATTCCAGCTCTGGACCATTCCGCGCGTCGTGCAGGTGGTCGCCACCGTCGGTTTCGCGCTGCTCTGGCCGACCTACTGGGCGCTGGTGTTCGGCATCGTGGTTGGCCGCGTCGTGCGCACCGGGCTGAGCTATGCCATGCGTCCGTACCGGCCGCGGCTGGCGCTGTCGGCGTGGCGGCGGATCACCGGGTTCACCGTCTGGTCGTGGGCGATCTACATGGTCGGCATGCTGCGCGACCGCTGCGACACGGTGCTGGTCGGACGCTTCTTCTCGTCGGCGAGCGTGGGCGTCTATGCGTTGGGCGGCGAGATCGCCAGCCTGCCGACCAGCGAGCTGGTCGAGCCGCTGTGCCGCGCCTGCTTTCCCAGCTTTTCCCAGTTGCGCCATTCCGGCGCCGGCGTGGCCGAGACCTATCTGCGGCTGGTCGCGGCCACCGCGCTGCTGGTGCTGCCGGCCGGGGTGGGCATCGCCATGGTCGCCGACCCGCTGGTGCACATCGCCTTCGGCCCGAAATGGCTGCAGGCGATTCCGCTGATCCAGATTCTTGCCATCGGCGCCACCGCCTCGGCGCTCGGCAGCATCAGCAGCACGCTGTTCAGCGCCTACGCGATGCTGCGCACGACCTTCATGGTCATGCTGGGCGGCGGCGTCGTGCGGGTGGGCCTGCTGCTGCTGCTGCTGCCCGGCGGCACGCTGCTGACGGCCGCACTGATCGGCACCGCGGTCGGGCTGTGCGAGCAGGCGGTCGCCATCGGCATCGCCATGCACCGTTTCGAGGTCGGCGCGCTGGCGCTGCTGCGGGTGCTGTGGCGCAGCCTGCTCGGCGTGGCGGCGATGGCGGGCGTGCTGGTCTGGCTCGGCCTCGGCCTCGCCGCCGCGACGACGGCGCCGTGGCGCGACCTGCTGCTGACGGCGGGCGTGGGGGCGCTGATCTACGCCACGGTGACCGGGCTGGCCTGGGTCGCGGTCGGCCGGCCGGACGGGCCGGAGCGCGACCTGCTGTCGGTGCTGGGCGGGGTGTGGCGGCGCCTGCGCGGCTGGCGCTGGCCGGGTCCGGCCGGCGCGCTGCGGCTGCGCTGAGCGGGCATCGGCACGATGCGCGCGCTGGTGCTGTCGCTGCTGCAGCCGCCGCGTCCCGGGATCGACGTGCACGGCACCTACAAGCGGCTGGCGCTGCATGTCGGCGCGCTGCACGCGCTCGGGGCCGCGGTCGAACTCGCCTACTATGTCACCGAGCAGGACGTGCCGCCGGAGATCGGGCTGGCCGAGGCCGCCCGCGCGCAGGAGGCCCGGGAGGCGGCGTACTGGGGGTTCGCCGTGCGTGTCCACCTGATTCGCCGGCGGCAGCGAGAGGACAGTTTCGCCAACTACTACCTGCACGGCATCGCCGCCGCCGCCGAGCAGCCGGCGATGGCGCCGTGGGCGGGGCCGGCGCAGGCGGACGCGGTCGGCGCGCTGCTCGACGGCGACCCCGATCTCGTCGTGGTCAACAACCTGCACGCGACCTGCGCGGTCCTGCGCTCGCGCCGGCGGCCGCGCCGGCTGTTCGTCGATCTGGACGACGTGCAGCATCTGGTGCGGTGGCGCTGGTGCCGGCAGCCGCCGCGCTCGCCGGGGCGGCTGCTGATGCTGGCGCATATCCCGGCGCTGCTGGCGGCGGAGCGGGCGGCGGCGCGGCTGGCCGAGGCGACGCTGGTCTGCTCGCAGGCCGACCGCGACCATCTCGCCCGGCTCGGCCTGCCGCGGCTGGTCGTGGTGCCGAACGCGGTGGACCTGCCGGCAGCACCGGCGCCGCCGGCGCGCCCGCCGGTGCTGCTGTTCGTCGGCGGCATGGGCCACGAGCCGAACCGCGAGGCGGCGGAGCGGCTGGTACGGCAGATCTTCCCGCTGGTGCGGCGGCAGCGGCCGGACGCGCAATTGCTGATCGTTGGGCTCGGCAGCGACACCCTGCCGTCGCGCGCGGAGCAGCCGCCGGGGGTGACCTATTGCGGCTTCGTCGCCGACATCGCCGCGCTGTACCGCCGCACCGCGGTGTTCGTCTGCCCGATGCAGAACGGCGGCGGCACGCGCATCAAGCTGCTGGACGCGGCCGCCTACGGCCTGCCGATCGTCTCCACCCGCATGGGCGCGGAGGGGCTGGCGTTCGCCGATGCCGAGCACATCCTGCTGCGCGAGCGCGATGCCGACATCGCCGCGGCCTGCGTGTCCCTGCTACAGGATCCGGCGCTGGCGGCCCGGCTCGGCCTGGCCGCGCGGGCGCTGACGCGGCAGCACTACGAGGCGGGCGCCATCCGCGACCGTCTCGCCCGCCTGTTCGCCGGCCCGGCGCCGGCCTCGTCCACGCCATAACTCGGAAGCGATCGTCAGATGCACCCCATCCTGAAAGCCGCGGTGCGACGCACCGCCCGGCGCCTCGGCTACACCGTCGTGCCGGCCTGGCAGCTGGAGTCGTTCCATCTGGCCGAGTACCTGACCAAGCTGTTCGCGCTGCTGCAGATCGATTGCGTGCTCGATGTCGGCGCGCACGAGGGCCAGTACGGCGACTTCCTGCGCGCGTCGTGCGGCTTTACCGGCCTGATCGTGTCGTTCGAGCCGAACCCGGAGGCGGTGCAGGTGCTGACCCGCCGGGCTGCCGCCGATCCGCGCTGGGTGGTCGAGCCGTTCGCGCTCGGCGCCGCCGCCGGCCACGCCGATTTCCACTTCATGGCCGGCGCGCAGTTCAACTCGTTCCTGCGGCCGACCGCTGTCGAGGAGGCGCGCTTCGACGCCTACACCACAATCGAACGCTCGCTGCCGGTCGAGATCCGCACCGTCGATACCGTGCTGGCCGAGTTGCGTACGCGCTTCCAGGTCCGCGCCCCGTACCTGAAGCTGGACACCCAGGGCTACGACCTCGAAGTGGTCAAGGGCGCCAGCCGGTCGCTGCCGGAGATCCGGGCACTGCAAACCGAAGTGTATCTGCGCCGGGTCTACGAGCAGGCGCCCACCTTCGACGAGGCGATCACCTGGCTGCAGGGCCTCGGCTTCGCGGTCGGCCACGTCGAGCCCAACAACGCGACGGCGCATTTTCCAATCCCGTGCGACATGGACTGCGTCATGGTGAACATGGCCACGCTGCCGGCCTGACCACGCCAGCGCGGCGCGGAAGCGCTGCTCGCAGGCCGGCCCGTGCAGTTCGATGGCAACGATGTCGTGGCGCTCCCCCGGCCGCGCCGGGCGGATGCGCACCTCCATTCGCCGTCGCCGTCGCGTTTCCGCACCGGGCCGGTCATGCACGCCGCCGTTGCGGCGCGATGGCGAGCCGGCAACGGCATCACAATGGACGGACGAAATACGTGATGACACCGTTCAGTGTCCGCAGTTTCGCCAGCACGCGCGGCCATTCGCGGCGGTCGCGGCGGACCATGTGCAGCGTCGACATGAAATCCCAATAGGCCACGCGCGCCGGCCGGAGGTCGCCCTTGACCAAATATTTGATCAGCATGCCGCCGAAACCCTGGGCGTGGTCGCCGACCTGCGAGTACCACGTCGCGCGGCCCTTGCGGCCGTGGTCGTGGCGGACGAACAGCGCCGGCTCGTACACCACCGGGATGCCGGCGCGCAGCGCGCGATAGACCAGGTCGGCGTCTTCCGCCGATTTGGTGGGCGAGCCGGCGCCGAGCCGCTCGTCGAATGCGCCGATCGCGTCGGTCAGCCCGCGCCGGAACGCCAGATTGGCGCCATGCAGGAAGCCGATGATGTCGCTGTAGCTGGCCAGCACCGCGCGGTCCGGCGTGCTGCGCACCGCCAGCGGCAGCGCGTCCGGATCGAACAGCTCGATGCGGCCGCCGAGCAGTTGCAGCGGCTGGTCGGCCAGCAGCTGCAGCGCAGTCGCCAGCCAGTCCGGCGCCACCCGGCAGTCGTCGTCGGTGAACAGCAGCACGGCACCGCGCGCCGCGCGCAGCGCCGCGTTGCGGGCCCGGCTCAGGCCGGGCCGCGGTTCGGCAAGCCTGCGGATCGGCAGCCGGTCGGCGAAGCCTTCGATCACGGCGGCGGTGTCGTCGGTGCTGCCGTTGTCGGCCACGACGACTTCCCAGGCGGTGCCGTCCGGGATGCGCAGCGCGGTCAGGCTGTCCAGCGTGGTGCGGAGCGATGCCGCCCGGTTGCGGGTGCAGATCAGGACGCTGGCATCGCAGGTAGGGGCCACCGGACACTCCAACGCCGGCCGGATACCGACGGCGCGGGCGGCAATCGCGCCGCCGCCGTCCGTCGTCGCCTGCTGCGCCAACACGGACGCCTGTGTACGGCGCGCCGTATCGGCCGGGCAAGGCCGCGCAAGCTCGGCGAGAGCGTGTCGCGTGCCGGTAGCGGCACGCGACACGCCCACGCACGTGGTTTGACCGCGTGAGTCGTGTCTCCGGCGCTGCTGCCTCCGACGCTTGCGCTCAGGTCGCCGGCGCCGTGTCGCGGATCGCCACGATATCGAGATAATCGGCGTCGGATGCGGCGGCGGTGGCAAGCTTGTCGCGCAGCGTCCGCTGCGCGTCCGCCGGCGGACGGTACGAGAGCGCGTCGGCGCTGCCGCCGTGCAGCACCGCGACCCGGTCGAAGCCCGCCAGCAGGTCGATGACGATGCCGGGATCGCCGCCCAGCTGGCGCATCAGATACGGGCAGAATTCCAGGGCGACCAGGCCGGCCCGGGCGAACACCGCGCGGCCGCCGGCGATGACGAACGGCTCGGCGCCCTGCGTATCGACCTTCACCGCCAGCGGCCCACGCACCCGATCGAGGAAATCGTCGAGCGGCACGGCGGCGATGTCGATGCTGCGCCGGCCGGGCACGCCGCTCGCGGTCAGCCGATGGTCACCGGTGTTCTGCGTGGCGATGGCAAGCGACATCGTGCTCCGCGTGTGGAACAGGGCGACCTGATGGCATTCGACCGCGCCTTCCCCCAGATTGCGCGCGATGTTGCGCAGCAGGAAGTCGAAATTGCTCGGCTCCGGCTCGAACGCAAGGCAGCGGGTCATTTTATTGCGGGCAATATTGATCGTCGTCAGACCGATATTGGCACCGACATCAAAATACGTGCCGGATTGCGCGTCGAGGAAGCCAAGCACCGCGTCGGTGACGGTGTTGAAAAACGTTCCGTGCCTGGCATACTCGGGCAGCACGTACTGGTCATTCCAGGCGCTGGTGATCAGTCCGCAATCGCCGTCCGCGCCGATCTCGGAAATATGCATTTTGCCCAACAGGCGCGCGCACACGACGCTATCGCCGATACGGTCGATGCAGGCGTCCAGTATCGCCTGGCGAATGCCCCACGGAGCGGAAAATACCAGCCTCCGGATTGCTGTCCGCGCCAGGCTTTTCATGGGTCAATGCATATCGGCATTGGCAATCTCCGGAGCCTGATGGGAAAAGTGCAACAGTTGGACATGGCGCGGCGGTCGGCCGCCGGTCGGCGTGGCCATGGTAGCCGGGGATGATACGACGATGATAGTGCTGCGCTGCCGCGCCGATGCCGACGTGGTCGCGAGCGGGTGGCGGCGGAACAGGTGACGATGGCGGCGCCGAGCGTGCGGATCGTCGTGCTGAACTGGAACAAGCCGCGCGAGACCGCGACCTGCCTGGACTCGCTGCTGCGCCAGGACTACCCGAACGCCGCCATCACGTTGGTCGACAACGCCTCACGCGAGGATCCGCGGACTGTGTTCGCCGGCTATCTTGGCCGGGTCGCGCTGATCGGCACCACCGAAAATCTCGGCTATACCGGCGGCAACAACCTCGCCATCGCGCGTGCCCTCGCCGAGGGCGCCGACTATGTCTGGCTGGTCAACAACGATGCGGTCGCCGCCCCCGACTGCCTGCGCAAACTGGTTGCCGCCGCCGAGGCGGACCCGGCGATCGGCCTGGCGGGGCCGGTGATCCGCCGCCACGCGGCGCCGGCGGAGATCGAACTGTGCGGCGGCGTGGTCGCGGCGGCGGCGTGCCGGTTCGAGTGGTTCGACCGGCTGGAGCCTGCCCGCGCGGCGCAGACGGCAGCGCCGGCGTCGTTCATGCTGCCCGGCACCGCGCTGCTGGTGCGGGGCGCGGTGTGGCGGCGCATCGGCCTGTTCGACGTCCGCATGTTCGCCTACCACGAGGACATCGACCTGGCGCTGCGCAGCGCCCGCGCCGGCTTCCGCGCGGTGCTGGTCGAGGACGCGGTCGTCGGCCACGACAAGGATCCGGGCGGCCGGACGCCGCCGCATGTGGTGTATTATTCGCAACGCAACGAAATCCGGCTGTGGCGGACACACGCGCCGCTGCGGTCGCGGCTGCGGCGGGCGTTGTGGGACCTCGACACGCTGACCCGGCCGACCGCCGCCGCCGATCCGGCACATCGGCAGGCGCGGCTGGCCGGCTACTGGCACGGCATGCTCGGCCGGACCGGCATGTACAGCCCGGACCACGCGATGCCCTGGCCGCTGCGCGCGCTGCTGGCCGCGCGGCCGCGACTGGTGCGGGCGCTGCTGCGGCTGGCCTAGCCGCCGTCTGGTGCCGCCGCCCGGCCGGCCGCGTGCCGCCAGTAGGCGATGGCGCCCTCGGCCTGCGCCAGCGCGATCAGGTGCGGCAGCCAGACCGAGGGCGGCGCGGTCAGGCGGGACAGGCGGTAGCGCAGGTGGGTGGTCAGCAGTCGCCGCCACAGCCAGCGCGGCGCGCCGAACAGGCGGTGGCCGGGGGTGCCGTAGCGATGCGCCGCGGTCGCGCCGGCGGCGGCGAAGTAGTGGCGGATATAGGCCGGCGTCTGCCGCTCCGGCGGCACCAGATGCTCGACCACGCTGTCCGGCACCCACCAGCCGGTGCCGCCGGCGCCGAGCATGGCCTCGAACACCGCGGTCTCCTCGGCCAGCCGCCGCAGCGGGCCGGTGCCCAGCGTCGGGTCGAAGGCGAAGCGCCGCAGCATCGCCGTGCTGCCGGCGAAGTTGGCGCCGAACGGCAGCCGGTCCTCGGCCACCGACAGCGGCAGCGGCGCCGGGCCGAACGCGCGCAGGCCAAGCGGATGCGCCAGCAGCGCCGCATGCTCGCGCACCCAGGGCGTTACCGGCGGCAGCAGCACCGGCTCGATGCGGCCGCCGAACAGTACCGCGTCCGGCCAGCGCGCGAACGCCCGCGCATAGGCGGCCAGCCAGTCGTGGCTGACCGCCACGTCGTCGTCGGTCCAGGCGATCCAGTGGCCGCGTGCCGCCGCCACCGCCCGGTTGCGCGCGTGCGCGATGCCCGGTTGCGGCTCGTGCTCGCAGCGCAGCGGCAGCCGCCCGGCGAACTCGGCCAGCACCGCAGGCGTCGCGTCGCTGCTGGCGTTGTCGACCACCAGCACTTCCCACGCGCAGCCCGGCGCCGTCATCGCGGCGAGCGAGCCGAGCGCGCGGGTGAGCGAGGCTGCCCGGTTGCGGGTGCAGATCGCGACGGTGATCAGCATGTGCCGTTAGCCGCCGAGCAGCCCGGCGAAATAGGCGACGGTGCGCCGCAGCCCGTCCTCCAGCGTCACCGCCGGCTGCCAGCCCAGCACGCGGCGGGCGAGCGCGATGTCCGGGCAGCGCTGGCGCGGGTCGTCCTGCGGCAGCGGCCGACAGACGATGCGCCCCGTCCCGCCGGTCAGCGCCAGCACACGCTCGGCCAGCTCGCGCACCGCGATCTCGTGCGGATTGCCCAGGTTGATCGGGCCGGTCACCACGTTGTCGCTCGCCATCAGCCGGATCAGCCCCTCGATCAGATCGTCGACATAGCAGAAGGCGCGGGTCTGCGAACCTTCGCCGTACAGCGTCAGCTCCTCGCCGCGCAGCGCCTGCACGATGAAGTTGGAGACCACGCGCCCGTCGTCGGGGTGCATGTGCGGGCCGTAGGTGTTGAAGATGCGCGCGACCTTGATGCGCACGCCGTGCTGGCGCTGGTAGTCGAAGAACAGCGTCTCCGCACAGCGCTTGCCCTCGTCGTAGCAGGCGCGCGGGCCGAGCGGATTGACGTGGCCCCAGTAGGTTTCCGGCTGCGGATGCACGGTCGGGTCGCCGTACACCTCGCTGGTCGAGGCCTGCAGGATTTTCGCGCGGGTGCGTTTGGCCAGCCCCAGCATGTTGACCGCGCCGACCACGCTGGTCTTGGTGGTCTGCACCGGGTCGAACTGGTAATGCACGGGCGAGGCCGGGCAGGCGAGATTGTAGATCTCGTCGACCTCGACATGGAGCGGGAACGTCACGTCGTGGCGCAGCAGCTCGAAGCGCGGGTTGCCGATGAGCGCAGAAATGTTGTCGCGCCGGCCGGTGAAGAAATTGTCCACGCACAGCACGTCGTGGCCGTCGGCGACCAGCCGCGCGCACAGATGCGAGCCGAGGAAGCCGGCGCCGCCGGTGACGAGGATGCGTTTGCGCAGCAGCGGGGTCGGCATGCGAGGCGGAATCCCGGAACGGTTGGCGACAGCGGCGGCGGTCTCATATACGCAGTCTCCGCCGCCGCTGCGGCGTTTTCCGCAGATGGACCGGCCGTGATCAGCAAAGCCGCCTTGGTTGCCCTTCTCAACCGCCGCCTGCGGCGGTTCGACATCGCGCTGCTCCGCCCGTCCGAACAGTGGCGGATGACCGGGCAACTCGGCCGCCAGCCGGTGCCGCCGCCGCCGCCGGTGCCGGCGCGGCCGCCGCTGCTGCGCCAGTTCGGGCCGGCGCGCGCCGGCTTCGACATGGCGGTGGTGATGCCGAGCCTGCTGCGCCCGAGCATCGCACAGGCGCTGGCGTCGGTGTTCGCGCAGGATTTCCCCGGCACCGTGCAGACGCTGATCGGCATCGACGTGCCGGAGGGCGACATGGCCCCGGTCGAGGCCGCCTGCCGCGACCGGCCGGACAACCACACCGTGCTGCTGTTCGATCCCGGCTACTCGACCTCGGTGCGGCATGGCGGGCTGCATCCGGCGTGGGACGGCGGCGTGCTGCGGGTGGTGCTGAGCTACCTCGCCGCCAGCCGGCACGTCGCCTATCTGGACGACGACAACTGGTGGGCGCCGTGCCACCTGTCGGCGCTGCACCAGGCACTCGCCGGCCACGACTATGCCTGGAGCGGGCGCATCGCCGTCGACCGGCAGACCCGCGCCATCGGTGCGCCGATGCCGGACGAGGGCTTCATCGACCCCAACTGCCTGGGCCTGGACAAGCTGGCCTGCGAGGCGGTGCTGCGCTGGTGGGGCCTGCCCAAGCGCGACAGCCGCAGCGCCATCGACGCCGACCGCAACGTCTCGCGCCTGCTCGGCGCGTGGTTCCGCGGCCGTGCTTCCGGCGAAGCCAGCGTGTTCTACGCCGTGCGGGCGCCGCTGCCGCCGCTATGACGCCGCCGGCGCCGGCCGTCGCGCCGGCCGGGGCTTGCCCGCGACCGCGGCGGCGGCGGTGCCGGCGAGCAGATCGCGCAGCGGCCGCGGCAGGCACACCGCCTCGGCGATCGCCAGCACGATCCAGGTGCTGAACCAGGGCACGTAGTTGTTGTGCATCGCCGCGCCGCCGGCGATCAGCAGCATCGCCAGCAGCGCGAAGCCGCTGGCCATTTGCGGCTCGCGCCGCCAGGCGATGCGCCAGGCCAGCCAGCCGAGCGGCAGCAGCAGTGCGGCGCGCACCGCCAGCACCAGCCCGGGCGGCGCCGAAAACGCCCAGGAATTCGAGGCCGGCGCCATCAGCGTGCCCCACAGCACCACGTCGTGCAGGAAGCCGCGCGCGTCCAGCACCAGCCAGGGCAGCAGCAGCACCGCCGCCGAAGCCGCCGCCCACGCCGCCGCCCGCCAGGAGCGCGCCGCCGGCAGCAGCAGCAGGAACAGCGCGCCGGGCAGGATCTTGCTGGCCAGCGCCAGCGCCAGCGCGATGCCGAGCCCGGCGTGCCAGCGGCGCAGCGCGCACAGCAGCGCCAGGAAGCCGAACAGCAGCGGCCACACGTCGGTGGCGGTCCACTGCACGAAATAGTAGCTGTCGAGCGGGTCGAGCATCAGGGCAGCGACCGCGACTCCCGCCGCCGCCGTGCCGGCGCCGGCCTCCAGCAGGATCGCGCCGAGCACCGCGAACAGGCCGAGGCAGGCCAGCCCGTTGCTCAGCGGCACCGCGGCGGCGCCGGCCGCCGGCCACAGGGCGGCGGTGAGCAGCAGCGGCACCGGGCCGTATTTGTAGCCGAGCACCGCGACCTCGCGCCGTGCCGTCGCGTCGGCGCCCGGCGGGGCGGCCGGCAGCAGCGCCCGCCGCGTCGTGGCGTCCAGGCTGCCGAGATAGCGGTCGAGCGTCGCCTCGACCTGGGCCGCCGGCAGCGCCGGGCCGACGCCGGCTGCCTGCCGCAGCGGCAGCCGCGCCAGGAAGGCGGTGTCGTCGACCAGCGCGCCGGTCGCGTACGGGTTCTCGCCGCGCCACAGCAGCTGCGCCGCGCGCAGCGTGGTGCGGCCCTCGTCGAGGCGCAGCCGGCCGGTCGCCAGCGCCGCATGCGTCGCCTGCCGCAGCGTGCGCGCCTCGGACAGGCCGAGGCCGAGCAGCAGGAACGCCAGCGCCACCCGCAGCAGCGTGCCGCCGTGCAGCGGCTGCGGCGGCCGGCGCCAGCGCCGCAGCGCCAGCACGAACAGCACCAGCGCCGCCAGCAGCGCCAGCCGCAACACGCCAAAATCCCAATAGAACGTCGCCAGCAGCCAGACGCCGGCGGACAGCACGGCGAGGCTGCCGAGATACCGCGTCCAGGCCGCAGCCGGCCCGCCGTTCGCCAGCCAGCGCGGTATCATGGCCGCGCCGCCGTGCCGCTTGCGTGCCGGCCGGAATCCCGTTTCAAGCTTGCGCACATGTCCCGCCGCGCCGCCTCGTGAGCCAGTCTGCTGTCGCCGTCGCGGATGCGCCCGGGCGCGGCCGGCTGGCGGTGCTGGACGGCATTCGCGGCTGGGCGTCGCTGGCGGTGCTGCTGTTCCATGTGCTGCCGGAGACCAACCGCTCGCTGTTGCCGGAGCTCGATTCGGCCCCGGTGGCGATGCTCTGCGACGGCTCCCTGGCTGTCTACGTGTTCTTCATCCTGTCCGGCGAGGCGCTGTCGGCCGGCTATCTGCGCGCCGGCGACCTCGGCATCGTGCGCACGCTGGCGGCGCGGCGGTATCTGCGGCTGACCGTGCCGATCCTGCTGGCGAGCGCCCTGGTGTGGGCGGCGATGGCGAGCGGCCTGGATGCGCACCGGGCGGCGGCGGCGGCGCTGCGCTCGGACTGGCTGGACGGGTTCCTGCGGTTTGCGCCAAGCCTGCCCGGGCTGCTGCGCTACGCGCTGCGCGACGTGTATTTCGACCCGCCGCCGGCGCAGCACTACGTGCCGCTGCTGTGGACGATGCATGTCGAGCTGCTCGGCTCCTGCGTCGTGTTCGGGCTGCTGGCGCTGCTGCACGGCTGGGCGGCGCGGGCACGGCTGGCCTGCTACGCCGCGGCGCTGCTGCTGCTGGCGCTGTTCGACGCGGCCCTGCTCGGCTTCGTCATCGGCATGCTGCTGGGCGAGGCGCGGCAGCGCGGCCTGCTGGAGCGGCTGCGGCGGTCGCGCTGGCGGTGGCCGGCGATCCTGCTCGGGCTGGCGCTGCTGCTCGGCATTGCCGGCGTGCGCGCGCTGGCACATCACGACGCGACGCTGCGCTACCTGCTGCGCGCCTATCTCGGCCATGCCCGCGACGCGCCGGTGGCGCTGGCCAACCCGCTGCTGATGAATGCCAACGCCTTCGGCCTGTTCCTGCTGGTGGCGCTGCTGCCGGGCCTCGCCCGCGCGCTCGGCGGCAGGTTGTCGCGCTGGCTCGGGGCGATCTCGTTCCCGCTGTATCTGGTGCAGTTCGCGGTGCTGATCACGCTGACCTCGTGGCTCGCGGTCTGGCTGGTCGATCCGGCGCGGCCGGCGCGGGCGGTGCTGTACGGCATCGCGCTGGTCGCCATCGCCGCCAGCCTGCTGCTGGCCTGGGGGTTTGCCCAGGTCGAGCGGCAGGCGCTGCGGCTGGCCAACGCGGCGGTGGCGCGGCTGCTCGGGGTCTAGCGGCGGCCAGGGGTCACGCCAGCGGACGGGCCGGATGGCACGGTTGCCGGCACGGGCCGGCAACGCTGCTGGCGTGGGGAAGCACGGACCGGCTGCCCGGATCAACGGCACCTGACCTGCGGACCGTCCGTGAAGTCGCAAACCTGAATTCCGCGCGGCAGCACAACGGTGACGACGTCTTTCGAGCCGCGATAAGCGCAGCCAGATGTGGAGGCAGGGAACCCCTGCCATAATGATTGAGGCCTTTGCGGGACGACGAAGCGTCCATCTTCCGGCATCACCTCGATTTTGTTTGATGGGGGTCCATCGAATAACTCGACATCTTTGAGAAGTTTCCCATCGTGCGTCGGTGGGCAGCCGATGTCGGCCCGCGAGGCGTTTGCCGTCATGCTCGCGACCGGCCACACAACGACAAAACAGGGCACGAGGGTGGTCGTGTCCGTCGACGTGGTGGAAATTGCGGTGTCGCCGTGGCGTCCAGCGAACCGGCAGCAGAACAAACCGGCCGCCCGCCCAGGAAATTCCCGACTGTCCCGCCGGGCCTGAGTAGTTTCCGATAGTAGCGGCCGGTGTTGTCGGTGCGTATCTTGTTAGCGGGTCTCCATCTCCAATCCCGGCATGTGCCGACATCTCACCGCGTGGTGGAAACCTTCGCGCGGCCCGCAGGATGGCGCGCGAGGTTCGATTGGTCGCGACCTTATTCGCCAGGGGCTTGAGATGACCCACGACAGGATCTTGCCGCGCGTGATCCATGCACCGGCTGCGGTGGGCGGGGTTCGGCCACTTTGCAGCTTTCCACCGCTCTGACCGGGCGAGAGATGCCCGCCACGCCAGCGGCGAAGGACTTCGGCGTGGATCGTGCCACGCTCGAGACGGCGGTCATCGCCGAGCAGTTTCGGCTGCTGACCCACAAGCGCATCGACCTGCCGATCAATCTGCTCAACGCCGGCCTTGTCTGCGGCATGTTCTGGCCGCTCTATCCGGTCTGGGTGACAGCGGCGTGGCTGGGCACGTTCTGCCTCATCACACTGATGCGGTTTCTGACGCGCCGGCGTTACCGGACCGCCGGGCCAGGAACAATGTCGCCGCGGTCCTGGGGCCTGGTGTTCACGCTCAATGCCTTCGTCAGCGCCTCGATGTGGGGGATGACCGGTTCGGTCGTTCTGCTGACGCCCGACCCGGTCAGGCATCTGTTCATCGTGTTCGTGCTCGGCGGCATGATGGCGGGCGGTGTCGTCAGCAATGCCGCCTATAAGCCGGCGATGCTGGCGTTCCTGGTGCCGATCGTCTTGCCCATCGTCGCGATCCTGTTGAGCCGCCCAGACCTCGCGCAAGTCGAGATGGGGGTGATGCTGGTCCTGTTCACACTGCTGCTTGCCGCGACCGGCCGCGACATCAACCGCGCGATCGTCGAGAATCTCCGGCTGCGGATCGGGCAGGATTTTCTGCTTGCCCGGCTGCGGACGAGCGAGGCGACGATGGCGGAGTCGCAGGCCATCGCACAGATCGGCAGCTGGTCGTTCGACACACGGACCAACATCGGCACCTGGTCGGCGGAGGCATACCGAATCTTCGGCGCCGATCCGGCGACCTTCGTGCCCTCGTACGACGCGATCCTGGCGCGCGTGCATCCCGACGACCGCGCGGTGCTCGCAGTCGCCTTCACCGTCTGGGGCGCAAGCCGCAGCGACAAGGCGACCGAACACCGGCTGCTGATGGACGACGGCACGATCAAATGGCTGCACGCCATCGGCCGCGCGCATCTTGACGCCGCCGGGCGCGTGACGACGCTGCACGGCACCATGCAGGATATCACCGCGCGCCGGCTCGGCGACGAGAAGCTGCAATTCGCCAACAGCCTGCTGACCGCGCAGATGGAGGCCGCGCCGGACGGCATCCTGGTGGCGAACGCGGGCGGCCGCATGATCGTCTGCAATCAGCGGCTGCTGGACATGTGGAACATGACCCGTGCGAGCGTGGGCGCCGGCGACGCCACGGCACTGCTGGGGCGCGTGGCTGCCGCTGCCCGCGATCCGGCCGCGTTCGCCGCGCGAATGGCGTATCTGTTCGCGCACCCGCTGGAAGCCACGCGCGACGAATTCGAGACGCGCGACGGGCGCAGCTTCGAACGCTACACCGTCGCCCTGACCGCGCCCGACGCCACCAACCTCGGGCGCGTCTGGTCGTTCCGCGATATCACCGAGCGCAAGCAGGGCGACACCAGCAGGGCGTTGTTGGCGGCGATCGTGGAGTCGTCAGGCGACGCGATCGCGGCGGAAACCGTGGACGGTACGATCACCAGCTGGAACCGGGCGGCCGAGCGCCTGTTCGGCTATCCCGCCGAGGAGATCATCGGCAGCAACGTTCGCCTGCTCGTCCCGGCGGGCCGCCGGGCCGAGGTCGAGGGGAATCTGGGGCAACTGGCGCGCGGCGAGTACATCGCGCCGTTCGACACCGAGCGGCGGCGCAAGGACGGCACGCTGGTGCCCGTCTCCATTGCGCTCTCGGCGATCCGCGACGCGGCGGGCGCGGTGGTCGGCGGCTCGTTCATCTCGCGCGACATCACCCTGCGCAAGACCGCCGAGCATGAGTTGCTGCTCGCCAACCTGCTGCTCAAGACGCAGATGGAGGCATCGCCGGACGCGATTCTGGTGGTGGATGCAGACCAGCGCATCACGTCGTACAATCAGCGCTTCGCCGACATGTGGCCCCCCCTGCAGCCGATGCTCGCGGCCGGCGACAACGCCGTCATGCTGGCGCGGGCAGCACCGACGTTCCGGGAGCCGGAAAAATTCGCCGCCCGGGTGCGCTACCTGGACGAGCATCCCAGGGAGGCCGGCCAGGACGAACTGGAGATGGCCGATGGACGGTTCTTCGACCGGCACACTGTCCCGCTGATCATGCCCGACGGCAAACTGTTCGGCCGGATCTGGTTCTTTCGCGACATGACGGAGAGCAAGCGGGCGGCGGCGCTGGCGCTGCGCACGGCGCGCCTGGATGGACTGACGGGGCTGCCGAATCGCGGCGTGTTCGTCGAGGCCCTGCAACAGGCGCTCGTGCGCGCCAAGCGCGACCAGAAGGGCTTCGCCCTGATCTATCTCGATCTGGATCACTTCAAGGACGTCAACGATACGCTGGGCCGCCCGGCGGGCGACGCGCTGCTGGAGGGGGTGGCCGCCCGGCTGCGGGCGAACACGCGCGCCACCGATACCCTGGCGCGCTTCGGTGGCGACGAATTTGCCGCGATCGTCGGCGAGGTCGCCGAGGTGGCGGACGTCGTCGTTGTCGTGGACAAGCTGGTCGCCGCGCTGCGCGAGCCGTTTTCGATCATGGGCAACGACATCTTCACCGACGCCAGCATCGGCATCGACATGTACGGGCCGGACTCGGCCGACGCGGAATCGTTGCTGGCGCACGCGGACGTGGCGCTGTACTGCGCCAAGGCGGACGGCCGCGGCACCTATCGGTTCTTCACCGGCGCAATGGGCGCCGAGGTCCGCACCCGCGTGACGCTGGGCGAGGAACTCCGCAAGGCGATCGACGGGAATCAGTTTTTTCTGCTGTATCAGCCACAGGTGCTGACCGGCACGGGGCAGATCGTGGGGTTGGAGGCGCTGATACGCTGGCGCCATCCGACACGCGGCATCGTCGCCCCCGACACCTTCATCCCGGTCGCCGAGAGGACCGGCATGATCGGCAATCTCGGCCATTGGGTGTTGTGGGAGGCGTGCCGGCAGGCACGCGCATGGCGAGACGCCGGGGTGCCGCCGATGCGGATCGCGGTGAATGTTTCGGCGCTGCAGTTCAGGGCGCCGCTCGCGCTGGAAGCCGACATCGCGGCGGCGCTGGCGGCGAACGGCCTGGCCACGGGAGCGTTGGAACTGGAATTGACCGAAAGCGCGCTGATCAGCGCGTCGCGCGAGCATGACGGCCTGGTGCAGCGCCTTCGCCGCACCGGCGTGACCATCGCCATCGACGATTTCGGCACCGGCTATTCGTCGCTGGACTACCTGCGCCGCTTCCCCGCCGACCGCATCAAGATCGCGCAAGGCTTCGTCCGCCACATCGAGACGATGCAGGGCGACGTGGTGATCGTGAAGGCCACCATCGGCCTCGCGCACGCGCTCGGCATCGCGGTGATCGCCGAGGGCGTCGAGACGCGGGCGCAGTTCGAGTTGCTGAAGAATTGGGGCTGCGGCGAGATCCAGGGATACTACTTTGCCAAGCCGCTCGCTCCCGACACCGTCGCGCGGTTGCTGCGGGCCGGCGGCGTGATCGACCCGCTGGCGGCCGTGGTGGCATGAGCGCGCCGGCGCGCCGCTCCACCGGCGGCAGCGTGGCGGTGATCGTGGCCATCACGCTCACCGTGCTGATCGGCTTCTCGGCGCTCGGCTCGGAGGTCGTGTTCGCGCTGTTCAAGCAGCGCCAGATGCAGGCGACCGCGAGTGCCGCGGCGTTCGCCGGCGCCGTCGCCCTGACGACCGGGTATCCCGCCGCCCCGGCGACCGAGGCACAGGCGGTCGCGGCGACGGCGGGCTTCGTCTCGGGCACGGCGGGCACGACCGTCACCGTCAATATCCCGCCGCTGAGCGGCGCGTTCGCCGGCAAGGCCACCGCGGTGGAAGTGATCGTGACCCAGCCGCAAACGCTGCCACTGTCGTCGATGTTCCGGTCGGGGCCGTGGAACATCACCGTGCGCGCGGTGGCGACCCAGGGCAACAACGCCGGCGACTGCCTGCTGCAATTGAATAGCGCGGGCAACCCGGGCCTGTGGGTCACTGGGGGCGCCTCGATCAATGCGAGTTCGTGCGGGGTCGCGGTAAACGGCACCGGCGTCAACGCATTGCAAGTAGACGACGGCGCGAGCCTTAGCGCCGCCTCGGTGACGGTGGTTGGCCTTGTCAATAGCACCAACGGAACCATCACATCCACCAAGGCGGTTCAGACATCGCAGAGCGCCGTGGCCAACCCGTATGCCGGCGTCCAGGTTCCGACATACTCCGGCTGCACATCCAGCCAGGTGAATTGGGGCGGCACCTACACGCTTGGCCCCGGCACCTACTGCGGTGGCATGAGCTTTTCCTATGGCACGATGACGCTCAGTCCCGGCGTCTATATCATGAACGGCGGATCCTTCAGCGTTGGTGGCGGCACGACGGTGAACGGCACGGGCGTGACCATCGTGCTGACCGGCAGCGGTACAAACTACGCAACCATGTCGATCCAAAATGGTACCACCATCAATTTGAGCGCGCCGACGACCGGAGCCATGGCCGGACTTGTGTTCTTCCAGGACCCCAATGCCGCGACTTCCGGCGTCGACCTCATCCAAGGCGGCGGAAAATTGAATGTGACCGGCGCCCTGTATTTCCCATCGCAGACGGTGGAATATTCCAACGGCGCCTCGACCACCACTTCGTCCTGCACGCAATTGGTGGCGGCGACAATTGTGTTCCTCGGGGGCGCGACCTTCAATAGCCAGTGCGCGGGCACCGGTGTCTCGACGATCGGCGCATCACCCACTCAACTCGTCGAATAGTGCCGAACCAAACAATGGCGCAATGCACACAGTTGGTGGCCTGGAACGTGTCCTTCAACGGCGGCTCGAGCTTCGGCGGCACGTGCGGCACCGCCACCATCGGCGGCAACGCGAGCGCGCTGGTGGAATGACGCGGGTGCTTGCAACTCCCGGCCACCGGCGCGGCGTCGCGGCCATCGAGTTCGCGTTGGTGGCACCGTTGTTGTTCGCCATGCTGGCCGCCGTGGTCGAGATCGGCATGGCCAGTTACCAGGCCATGCAGGTGCAGGCCGCCGCGGAGGCGGGGGCGATGTATGCCGCCAAGCACGGCGCCACCAACCTGACCGCCGTCGCCAACGCCGCCACCAGCGCCACCGGCACGGCGCACATCGCGGCTTCGGCAACGGCGATCTGCGGCTGCCCGACCGTGACGGGCGTCGTCTTCCAGGGCAGCGACTGCACCACCGTCTGCGCCGCGGACAACAACAGCAACCCCGGCCAGTATGTGCGGGTCAACGCGACGCTGGCGCACGTATCCATCCTTCCGTTCGCCCTGGTCCCGAATGTGCTGACCGCGACGACGACGGTTCGGGTGAAGTAGCGCATGGCGCGCCCCTCATGGCGCCGGCGCGCGGCGGTGGCGGTCGAGTACGCGATCATCCTGCCCGCGTTCCTGATGTTCATTCTCGGGCTGATGGATTGCGGGCGCCTGATCTGGACCTACAGCACGCTCGCGCGCGCGGTGGAGGCTGCCTCGCGCTGCGCCGCGGTCAATGCCGCCACCTGCGGCACCACCACGGCGACGCAAGCCTATGCCGTCGCGCAGGCCTGGGGGCTGACCACGACGACCTCGATGTTCGCCGTCACGCCGGCGGCTTCCTGCGGCGGCGTCAGCGTGGTCGGCACGATGCCGTTCACCTTCGTCATCCCGTGGTTCTACGGCGGCTCTCCGTTCGGTGCCGCGAACGCGATGACCCTCACCGCCACGGCCTGCTATCCGACGTGATCAGTGCTTGAACGAGTCCATCACCTTCAGGATCGCCGGGCCCGCGACGATCAGGAAGATCGTCGGCATGATGAACAGCATCATCGGCACCGTCATCAGCGCCGGCATCTTGTTCGCCCGCTCCTGCAGGCGGAGCAGCGTGCCAGTGCGCAGCTCGCCGGCGACCAGCCGCAGCGCCTTCGACAGCGGCGTGCCATAGCGCAGGGTCTGTGCCAGCGTGGTCACGACGGTCCGCACGCTCGGCGCGTCCACGCGCCCGGCGAGGTTCGCCAGCGCGAGGTCACGGCTCGGCAGGATTTTCAGGTCAGCGGCCGTCAGTTTGAGTTCCGCGGCCAGCGCCGGCTGGGACTTGAGCAGCATCGCCGCGACGCGGTTGATGCCGTCCTCGAACGAGATTCCGGCCTCCACGCAGATCACCAGCAGTTCCAGCGCGTCCGGCAGGCCGTTCACCACCGCCATCGTGTGGCGCTTGATGATTCGGTCGATCATCATGTTCGGCACGAACCAGCCCGACAGCCCAAGCGCCGCCGCGGCGAGGAATGGCACCCCCGGGCTCCTGGACAGCACCGACCAGTGCGACGCCGCGACATAGCCGAGCGTCGCCAGACACGCGATGGCGGTCGGCCGCAATCCGATCAGCACCGCCCCCGCCCACCTGTCGGGCAAGCCGACCTTGCCCATCAGCTGTGCCATCATGTGCCTCTCGCGCTCGTGCTGGCGCTGCGCGCCGGAGCGGACCAGCGTGTCGGAGAGCGACGCCTCGTGGGTCGGCACGACGGCACTGGGGCGGATCAAATCCACGCGCCTGGACACCGCCTCGCGCGTCATGCGCGCGCCGTGCAGCACCGTCGCCATGCCGCCCAGCGTCAGCACGAGCGCCACCAGCAGGACCAGTGTGCCGCCGAGTTGCAGATTGGCCAGAGCGGGCACGACCATGCTCCTCGCTATCGCATTTCACGCAGCGCGGGTCACGCTCAGCATCATCTGCCGGATGATACCGAAGCCGGCCACCATCATCCCCACCGCCACGCCGATGATGATCTTGCCGCGGTGGTCGGAGACCAGGGGCGCGAGATAGTCCGGGCTCACGAGCATCAACCCGCCAATGATGAAGAACGGAATCACGCCCAGCACCAGGGCCGACATCCGCACCTCGCCGGTGGTCGCCCTTGCCTGCAGGCGCATCTCGCGCCGCTTGCGCATGACTTCGGACAGGATGACCAGCGTGGTGGTCAGATTGCCGCCGGTCATGCGTTGCAGCGCGACGGCAACCGCGAAGAAGCGGAAATCCGTCAGACCCACCCGCTCGCCGGCGACCGCGAGCGCGTCCTCGAACGGGATGCCGATCGCCATCTGGTCGGCGAGGTTGGTGAACACGGCGTTCACCGGCGGCGGCGCTTCGTTGCCGGCGGCGCGCACCGCCGCCGTGACCGGCAGGCCCGCGCCCAACATGCGGATGATCATGTCGACCGCGTCGGGGAACTGCTCCATGAAGCGTCCGCTTTGGCCGCTCTGCTGGTGCTTGAGCAGCATCCGCGGCGCGCCCAGCAGCGCCAGCAGCGTGGCGATCGCGGAGGCCCAGTAGGGCAGGTGCATGCCTCGGTCCAGCGCCAGCCACGCCGCCCCGGCGGATCCGACACTGGTCAGCACCAGCGTCAGCGCGCTGGCGCTCATGCCCCACCTGATCGGCAGCCCGACCGCGAACACGCCGCGCAGCCGTCGGCCCAGTGCTGCTTGCCACCCCGTCTCGCCATGCATCGCCAGGAGCCGCGCGGCGGCGCTCAGCGGGGCTGCCGTGCGGCCGCCGGTGACGAGGCCCACCCGACGGTCCAGTTCGCGCCGCCGCTTGCCGACATCCATCAGCGTCAGCGTCAGCCCGACACCGATCACGGTCATGATGCCGAGCACCAGCAGTCCCGGCAGCAACAGGCTCATGGTGCGATCGCGGCGACGGGGGCCAGGGCCGCCATGAAGGCATCGGCCAGTCCGAAATACTCCAGGCGCGGCAGGAACCTCGGCCGAATGGCGGAGGAGACGAATTTGCCGCGCAGCGTGCCGTCCGGGTTCTCGCCCTGATACTCGTAGGAGTACAGCTTCTCCAGCGTGATCATATCGCCTTCGAGTCCGACGATTTCCAGCACTTCGGTGACGCGCCGCACGCCATCGCGCATGCGTGCCGTTTGCACGATCAGGTCAACGGCACTGGTGATCTGCGACCGCACCGCCTGCATCGGCAGGCTGAGATTGGCCATCAGTATCATGTTCTCCAGCCGCGCCAGCGCATCGCGGCCCGAGTTTGCGTGGATGGTGGACATCGATCCGTCGTGCCCCGTGTTCATCGCCTGCATCATGTCGAAGCATTCCGGGCCGCGCACCTCGCCCATGATGATCCGGTCCGGCCGCATCCGCAGCGCGTTGCGGACAAGATCGCGCTGGGTGATCTCGCCACCGCCCTCGACATTCGGCGGCCGGGATTC
>Ga0302279_10000748_pt1 | contig 47798 bp, 34 predicted proteins | sample III_Bog_N3_3_FD_194541 | JGI IMG/M metagenome (GOLD analysis project Ga0302279, IMG submission 194541) | Peat permafrost microbial communities from Stordalen Mire near Abisko, Sweden - III_Bog_N3_3 | ecosystem: Environmental > Terrestrial > Soil > Wetlands > Peat | place: Sweden: Abisko... | reverse complement strand
AGATTGGCGAGAGTGAAATCTCCCATGTCAATGCAACTGCCACAGATGCCTTTAAGGCCGCTATCGATAGATGGCAGGACGCAACGATTGAACAGATGCAGAAAAATCTAGCGCCATTTGTACTTGATAGCACGACACTTTCGATCCCAGAGAAGGAGAAGCATTTCAAGGGCGGAATATGGACTTTTGGTTCCCAGAGGGGAGTTTACATTGGCCAAATACTAAACGGAGGTCCTGGGCACTATGCCAAGGTTTTTGCTACATTCCCGCATTACTCGGAGATTCAGGACGTTTCTAATCCGTCAAGAACCATCCCGGCAGGAGAACGCTATACTCTCACGCTCGTAGACAAACCGACTGAGAGGCCTGAACCAAGTGTAGAACTATCCTGGCTTGGTAACCCACCATCATCGCCAGACGGAGGCAGCGTCCAAGTATTATCCCCTTACGCAATGGTTAACCTGTTTGACAACTATCTAAGTCAGGGTGGTGGTATCAAGATATTGCCTCCCATGATCGATAATCCTCTGGTCAAAGAGCAACTCACAAAGTTATCTCAGGAGGTATCCAGCCGATCCAAGCTGATTGCTGGTAACGTCGGAACCTTTGAGCGCGAAAATCTTATCATCAAAGCTGCGTCGAATCCGGACCGCATAATTGAGGTAGGCATTCTGGAGTGCTACCATGGCCGCAAAACAAAAGAGAATGGAACGATAGAGAACTATTATGGGCTTACACTCGCCGCGTCGATTAGAGAGCGCACAGGGGTTGATGAGGAACCACTGTACTCGCAAGTTTCAGTCATTAAGCATGTCGAGGAGTTGGCAAATACAGAAGCTCAGGGCATTCGCGACATTGACCCATCAGGAATCTATCTCACACTTTTCAGAAACGCTGTAATTAACCTTGCTAAAAAGGTGCGCGAAGGCAGCACTTGGACACACAGGGCGGGTGAAAAGAGTGATGCTGTCGTAAGCCAGAATGGCATTGCTTGGAATGGAACACAGCCTGGAGCGTTTACTCCGTTAACGTGGCTTAGGCCAAGTGGTGAGGTCAAAAGTGATGATGGCAAATTGATCGGCACTCTTTACAAGTTCATGACACCGTCGCAAGGGTATCTGAATGCGTCTGTAGCCTCAAGGGAAAAGCTGGAAATGGGAGACGTTCTTAGTTATCAGATTGGAGGCAACCGTGACCGACCTATTGTTGCAATGAGGCTCGAAATTCAGAACGATCCTCCTGTCTGGCTACCAGAAAGTCCATGGCTGCTGAGGCTGGCTGCCAATAACGTTGGGCCGGCTGGAGATGTACAGGTTGTTCCTTTGGACGGAGAGGAAGTCACTCCTTTTGGTGTTAATAAGGTTGCATCCGTCAAGATCTCAGCTCTTTCATCTTCTAGTCAAGGACAAACCACAACATTCACTGGCCAATGGCGTTGTCAGGTGCGCTCACTGGACAGTGATCCATCCGTACCGCCGCTTATCAAATTTGGAATCCAGTCCGATTCGCCAGTAGTTCTCAAGAACGCTGGTCCGTCGCTTCAGCCTCTAGATATTAGCGGCTGGGGACTGGATTATACGCTCAATGCGTTGAAGGTGCTCACAGAAGCCGGCACCGGAAAAGGCGTCAGACAGACATTCTACGCAGTCAACTGAAAGAAAGGTTACGAAATGAAGAAGACAAGAGCAGCCTTGGTAGTTTTCGCACTCATGGCAACTAATGCGATCCTTTACGCACAGTTCGGCTTTCACAAGCCAGCCACGACCACCGCACCCACCAACGTAACAACAGTTGTCATTCCTTCAGGAGACCTCCTAACGCTCGTCACTTTATCCACGGATCAAGGGATGAAGGCCATGGACATATTAGCCTCGATCTTCCCTCCAGAGAAAATTGCCGCGTTCGAAGAAGCGTCCAAGAAATATCACGAGATGCAGGCAAAACGGACGGACGGCAATCTCGATGCTGAAGGCTACCAAGCCTCTACCGACGCTTCGGTTGAATTTGCCAAGTTGATGAATGACTGGAGTTTGTACGACAAGGACAAGGTGAAGGTCGTCCCTCAGGCAGATCATAAACTGGCTTTGATGATACTTGTAGACGGTTATGCTGCCCTCCAGATTCCTGCTGCAGTGCAAGCACTGGAATCGCAAGTCACGTCACTCGCGAGCAACCCGATGCAGTTCAGGAAGATGAAGCAAGTAAAGAACACAGCGGTGTTGTTCGGAATGGTCGGGAAGCAAATGCCTAAACAAGTCGAGTTGTTCAAGACAACGCGCGCTACAATCAAACAGATTGCAGCTGCAGAAAACATGACACTTCCGCCTGACCCTTCTGCTGACTCCATGAAGGATTCATCTTCTGCCACTACAGCTATTCACTCATTGGATTAATCAGTTTCAAGCCGACAAGAACAGGGCTTAGACCCCCCATTGCTGGGAGTGAGCGCACGCCAGAGAAGTAATTGCTGCGATCATTTATCGTTCGCAGTATGAACGGCAGGAACCGACATCCCGTATGGACATGGTTACTCTGTGCGTTGCTGTTCTGGCTTCACCTTCGGAAGAAGGGGCGACGCACCCGGCTCCTCGTGCCCAAGGGACCTGTAGCAGCCAAATTGACTGAAATTGCACAGTTGCCCTGCACAGTTCATACACAGCAGAAAATTGGCGTGTTATATGCAATGAAAACAATGCGATACAAACGTTTTATCACCCGCTCAGGATGACAATCATCTTTTATTTGGCAATGTTCGGCACGCGTGAACTCGTGCGCTTTCAAGGCAACGGCGTGGGCTTGGCCGCCCACGCAACAGCCGATCAGGAGATCGGCGCTACCTTCTGCGGGATCGGCGCTAGAGCGGTTTCAGGATAGGTATACCCTATCTGCACTACTGCGAGGTCGCCGCTCCTTGGGGTCGCGTCGACTTGAGTGTATTCCCTTTGGGTACGGCAATCCTGAAACCGCTATAGTTCCCGGCTTAGTCTTTGTGGGCGGGGGAGTCGGCGTAGTAGCCGGTTTTGTGGCGGATGTTGAAGTCCTGCGCGGTGGCGCGGGGGACGGTGACCAGCAAACGGTGGAAGGTGCGGCCGGGTTCCTGGTGGTGGGGGTAGTAGGCGAGCAGGTATTGGGTGCGGAGGTCGTCGCTGACCTGGGCGAAGGCCTTGTCGAGGCCGCCATCGCTGACGTAGAAGCTCTTGCCGCCGGTCTGCTCGGCGAGGGTGATGAGGGCGTGTTCGCCGCCGAGGTCGCGGCCGGCGCTGGCTTGGATGGGCACGTCAATGATGCTGTAGATCATGACTTCATTGCGCAGGGTTTGTTCGAGGGCCTGGGCGTAGGTGGTGTTTTTGGCGGTGTCGTCGCCGTCAGAGACGACGATGAGGACCTTGCGGCCCTGCCTGGGGCCGAGACGCTGGGCGCCGAGAGAGATGGCGTCGTAGAGGGCTGTGGCGTAGTCGCCGTGGAGACGGGCGAGGGCGCGGTCGATCACGGACACTTTGCTGGTGAAGGGTGTGAGCTGGCTGACTTCGGTGGCGAATTGGAGGACGGACATCTGATCTTGCGGGCGGAGGATGGCGTGGGCGAAGCGGCGGGCGGCGTCGGCTTCTTCGGTCATGTCCTTGCGGACGCTGCCGCTGGTGTCAATGGCCAGGGTGAGGTTGAGGGGCAGTTCGGACTGGCGCTCGAAGATGGCGATCTGCTGGGGGCGGCCGTCTTCGGTGATGGCGAAGTCGTCGCGGGTGAGGGCGCCGACGATGGCGCCGTTGCGGTCAGTGACGTTGACGAAGACGTTGACGAGCTTGGTGTCGATATGGAAGGTGGGGTCCTGGGCGGGGAGGAGTGGGGCGAGGAATAGAAGAGCGAGGAGGGTGAGGATTGCCGCAGGGGCTAAAGCCCCATTTCTCTCATTTAGGTCAGTTTCCGGCACGACTGAAGTCGTGCCCCTTCGCACTTTCACAAAGTTAGACATCATGGCTGGCCTCCGCGGGGGTTACGGCCAGGTTTGCGGGGAAGGGCTCGCCGGCGGCCCAGACGGCGCCGTCGACGAAGGTCTCCTTTTTCCAGATGGGGACGGTCTTCTTGAGGGTGTCAATGAGCCAGCGGGAGGCTTCGTAGGCCTGGGCGCGGTGGGCGGAGGCGACGACGATGAGCACGCTGGTTTCGCCGATCTGGAGGCGTCCGAGGCGGTGGACGATGGTGACATGGCGGACATTGAAGCGGGTGTTGGCTTCGGTTGCCAGCTCCCGCATCTGTTTCTCGGCCATCTCGCGGTAGGCTTCGTAGTCGAGATGGAGGGTTTGGCGGCCACGGGTCTGGTTGCGCACGATGCCGTCAAAAACCACGACTGCGCCGTCTTCGCCACGCTTGATTGCGTCGACCATAGGGTGAGAATCAATGCGCTGATGGGTGAGTCCAGTAAATGCCGCCAACCCAGGGTCGCTGAGGACCGAGAAATCCAGATCGTCTTCAGTTCCGCCGGAGACGGGTGGGAGCAGGCCGACCTGGTCGCCGGCGTAGAGGATCTGGGAGGCAGAGGCGTATTCGGCATTGACACTGACGGCGATGGCTTGCAGGGACCGCGCACCCGGAGTGGCGTTGAGATGGTCAAGGAGTTCCGCAACGGTTGCGCCGTCGGGCAACTCGACCGTTGACGCGGAGGCGCCCAGCCAATCTTTCAGCACGCCAAAGGGGAGAACTCGCACCTGGATCATCGATGAACAGAATACCGCCTGGTTGTTAGACGCACGGAAGGACGCGACGGCATTGGGTGGCGTTTGGCGAAGCAAGGCTCTGAATCGTCAGGAGATCGAACGCTCCTGGCGACAGGCTGGATTGCCTTTTTGGGATAAACCCAGCGAGTTAGCGTGCGCTTCGCGCACCTGGCGAGTCAGCAGGTTGGCGGCGACGTAGGAGGGCACTGATTTCATGCCAATGTGGGTCGGCTTCGCCGGCGGGGCACTGAAAAGAAACAAGACTGTAAGTTGAACAAAAAAGGAATCGCCATAGAACAGTATGCCCGCCCCACTCATCGAGCAAAAGGCCGCTCCGACCCAGAGGGTAGCCCGATGGGGCACAGTTTCATGCATCGCGGGTCGGCGAAGACGGTGGGCGACTGGCACAAGGCGCTCCGGGAGCGGAATCCTCAGGACGGTAAGGAGCGCTGCCGCAGGATTTCGGAGTCAGACCATTTTGTAGAGGAAGGCGGTGGGGGTTCCCCAGAGGTTGCGGGCGCGGTCTTCGTAGAAGATGCTGAACTCGATGCCGCCGATGTCGTAATCGAAGAGGGGGACGCGGTCGAAGGTGGAATCGCCGCGGACGGAGTACTCGTCGCCGCTGCAGTCGATCATGAGGGTGTCGCTGGCGGAGAGTCGCTCGGGGTGGTTGAGCAGCAGGCAGGCGCAGGCGAAGACGCCGAGTCCGTACTCGTTGCCGGCCATGGCGACCCGGGTGCGGCGGGCGGAGCAACCTCGGTGGAGCAAGCCGGCCTGGGCGGCGACGACGAGGATGTCGCAGCCCTGCTGCTGGTCGGCCAGGATTTTTTCGGCCAGGGCGGAGCGCTCGCTCTGGCGCAGGTAGATGGGGCCGAGACGGCCGATGATGCGGTTGGAGATGCGGCGACGAGAAGCCAGCACGCCGAGAACGAGCTCGACGGCCTCACTGTAGGTGGGGGCGAGGACCTGCCAGCGCGGGATGGCAAACCAGGCTTCAGCGCCATCCACGAGCGGCTTGCGGGCGAGCTTCTCAAGGCAGTTTCCCAGGCTGGGAAAGGCCTTGCGCAACTCAGTGACCTGGGCTTCGATGGGGCGAACGCGGTAGGTGGGGGGATAGATGCGATTGGAGCCTACCTGTTCGTCCTTGAACTTGTCGCTGACGGTGTGCCGCTGGATGATTTCGACGACGCGATCGGCGACTTCAGACTTGAGCTTCTTGTCCATGTCGAGCACGATCTGCGCGCTGTGCCGGTCAAGGCGGTCGATGGCCGTGCGGTAAGCGTCCTGCGCTGCCTGTCCGAGGAACTCCTGGAGCAGGCGATTCTGCTGTTCGGTGGTGTTGCCGGAGAGGTGCAATGGAACGAGCAGGTTGTTGTTCGCAGACAGGGTTGCCATAGTCACCGCATTCCGCGCGCGTCCGCGCAATGGACTCTGCGGGATGTATCGGCTAGTGCGGGGATTTCAGCAGTGCGGGGTGGCGAAAGTTGCTGTTTCTTGGTAAAGCACTCATGCGGGAAGTTGCGGACGGAGGTCAGCACCTGGCGGGAGGATGTGGCTTTCCCGTTGACCGCTGTATCTATGAGCGATACAGCAGTTGAGTGATCAAGTCGTTCAGGCACGCGGGGCTGGAGAAGCTCTTCCGGGCTGGCTCGAAGGCAGGAAGCAACCCGGCGCACGCTGAGAAGCTGAGATACCAGATGGCCACGTTGAATCGAGCCACGGGTCCAACCGGGATGAATGTCCCTGGATGGAATCTTCACCCGCTCCAGAAGGAGCTGGCGGGTCATTGGGCGGTTAAGGTAAATGGAAATTGGCGGTTGACATTCCGCTTTGACGGACAAGATGCAATTCTGGTGGACTATCAGGATTATCACTAAGGATCGGTTCAGGCGAACGAAGCCTAAAGGAGGCAAGCATGCGGATGCACAACCCACCCCATCCCGGAAGGATTATCAAGGAAGCGATCGCGAACCTCCCCATGAGTGTCACCGGATTTGCGGCGCATATCGGCGTATCGCGAGTCGCCTTGTCTCGCGTGCTGAACGAGAAGGCCGGCGTTACGCCCGAGATGTCCATCAAGATCAGCGAGGCGTTCGGACAGGACTCGCCGGAGATCTGGTTCAATCTGCAGAACGACTTCGATTTCTGGCAGGCCTCCAAGGCGAGGCCGGCGCGGAAGAGGGTTGAGCCTCTTCAATCAGCGGCGGCCCAGGGCCTGGTCAGTCTTGATTTTGAGAACAACAGAAAGGCCGGCGGGTAGGCCGGCCTTGATGAGGGGCGATCAGGCGCAGGGAATTTCGGGGAAAAGAAGAAGGGACGATCTGTTTGGCTCGTCCCGCAGGCTGCTGACAGGCGCCCATTCAGGTAAGGCCCACCAGGATACTGCATGGGGCTAGAGCGGTTTCAGGATAGGTATACCCTATCTGCACTACTGCGAGGTCGCCGCTCCTTGGGGTCGCGTCGACTTGAGTGTATTCCCTTTGGGTACGGCAATCCTGAAACCGCTATAACGTGCTTTGTCGGCACGACTGAAGTCGTACCCTGATACAAAGCGCGTACAAAGCCTCGCGTCCGGGGTGGAGTTTTGCGGCAAGCAAAAGGCCGGCTGGCTGGCCGGCCTTTCCGCGGATTGGTCCCCGAAAGCCTGATAGCGAGGCGGGTTTATGCCGCGGTGCATACGGAGATTTCGGTCACGCTGGATTGCGCGGCGGGCTGGATTTTCAGGTGCGGGAGGGCGACGCGCAGCACGTCTTCAATGCGGCTGGCGTAGTGGATGGCGACGCCTCCGATGAGTTCCGGAGTAAGGTCTTCCTCCACGTCCTGGCGGTTTTCGGCGGGCAGGACGATGGTTTCTATCCCGGCCCGGCGGGCGGCGAGGAACTTCTCCTTGATGCCGCCGACGGGGAGGACATTGCCGCTGAGGGTGATTTCGCCGGTCATGGCGGTGAGCCTGCGGACCGGAGTATCGGTAAGCAGCGAGACGAGGACGGTGGCCATGGTGACGCCGGCCGAGGGGCCATCCTTGGGAATTGCGCCGGCCGGCACGTGAATGTGCAGGTCGATCTCCCTGGTAAAGTCCTCAGGCAGGCCGAGGGTGGTGGCGTTGGAACGCACCCAGGTGAGGGCGGCCTGCATCGACTCCTGCATGACTTCGCCGATCTGGCCGGTCATGGTGAAGCCGCCCTTGCCCTTCATCTTGTTGGCTTCGATGAAGAGGATGTCGCCACCGGCCGGGGTCCAGGCCAGGCCGACGGCCACGCCGGGGCGCTTGACGCGCTCAGCCACTTCGGTTTCGACGCGGACCTGGATGCCGCCCAGGAACTCCTTGAGGATTTCGCGGGTGACGACGAGTTTTTCCTTGTCGCCCTCGACCACGCGGCGTGCCTGCTTGCGGCAGACGGTTCCGATGACCTGTTCGAGTTTGCGGACGCCGGCTTCGCGGGTGTAATGGCGCACGATGTGGCGCAGCGCGTCCATGGGAAACTCGATCTGATCCGTGGTAATACCGTTCTCCTTGATCTGGCGGGGAACGAGATAGCGGATGGCGATGTGCACCTTCTCTTCTTCGCTGTAACCCTGGAGGAAGATCAGCTCCATGCGGTCAAGCAGCGGGGGCGGAACGGGATCGAGCATGTTGGCGGTGCAGATGAAGAGCACCTTGGACAGGTCGAACGGTACGTCGAGGTAATTGTCGCGGAAGCTGTTGTTCTGCTCCGGATCAAGGGTTTCGAGCAGGGCCGAGGCGGGATCGCCGCGGAAGTCGCGGCCCAGCTTGTCGATCTCGTCGAGCATGATGACGGGATCGTTGGCGTCGGCGCGGCGAATGCTCTGAATGATCTGGCCGGGCATAGCTCCGATGTAGGTACGGCGATGTCCGCGAATCTCGGCCTCGTCGTGCATGCCGCCCAGCGAGACGCGTTGGAACTTGCGTCCCAGGGCGCGGGCGATGGAACGGCCGAGGCTGGTTTTGCCCACTCCGGGAGGTCCGACAAAGCAGAGGATCGGCCCTTTCATGTCGGGCTTGAGCTCGAGGACCGAGAGGTAGTCGAGAATACGGTCCTTGACCTTTTTCAGCTCGTAGTGATCCTCGTCGAGGATCTCGCGGGCCTTGTTGATGTTGATTTTCTCGCCTGAGCTTTTAGCCCAGGGCAGGACGGCGAGCCACTCGATGTAGTTGCGGGTGAGCGAATAGTCGGCGGCCATGGGAGACATCCGCGAGAGGCGGGCCAGCTCCTTGAGGGCCTCCTTCTTGACGTCTTCCGGCATGCCGGCTTCGTCGATCTTCTTGCGTAATTCTTCGGTCTCGCGCTGGCCCTCGTCCACGTCGCCCAGTTCCTTTTGGATGGCCTTGAGCTGCTCGCGGAGGTAGTAGTCGCGCTGCGACTGCTGGACCTGGTCCTGGACTTCGGTCTGGATCTTGGTGCGGAGCTGCTGGACCTCAATCTCCTTGGCGAGGTGCTTGTTGAGGAGTTCAAGACGCTCGGCGATCACCGCTGTACCGAGCAGTTCCTGTTTTTCGTCGGTGGTAAGGAAGGGCAGGGACGAGGCGACGAAGTCGACCAGGCGGCTGGGGTCGTCGATGTTGGCGGCGATGGTGCGGAGCTCGTCGGACAGGGTAGGCGATTCAGAGACGACTTGCTGGAACTGGCCGATGACGTTGCGGACCAGGGCCTCCACGTTGGAGGAGGCGGCCGGCTCGATGTCGGCGAGGAGTTCAACCTCGGCGATCATGAAGGGTTCGGTCTGGGTGTAGCGGAGGAGGCGGACGCGGGACGTGCCCTCAGTAAAGACAAAACGGCTCTGGTTGGGCATGCGCACAACCTTGTGGACCGTGGCCAGGGTGCCGACGGCGTGCAAGTCATCTGGTTTGGGGGAGTCGAGCCGGGGGTCGAGCTGGGCAGTGACGACGATGGATCGTTCGTCCCCCAGCGATTCGATGAGCTGGATGGAGCTCTCGCGGCCGACGGTGAGGGGCAGCACGGCGTGGGGAAACAGGACGGTGTCCCGGACCGGGAGGACGGGGATGCGGCGAATTCCGGCCGTTGTGGGGGCGGAGAGATGCTTGGGGGTATTCGGGGCAGGTGGCTGGATTGGCATTGAGTGTCCTCGTATCAACTTTCCTTCATTAGACAGCGCAGACTTTGAAAAGTTTCAGGAATCTCGGAATTTGGGTGGTGCTCTCCTCGTTTTCCGAACGCGTACTCCTCTGATACGGCGGCGGCTGGGTTGGTGTTCCGTGGCCGTGGAGACGCGCCAATCCGCTTCCCTGGGGAATTTGGCGCGGGCGTGCTATTGCCCAAGCCTGCTTAGGGCTTGGATGCGCGGTTCCCCAAAAGGTGTATCGGCGAAAGGGGGTGGAGTGTGAACGAAGGCTGGTGGGGGAGTCTGAGGTGCCGAGTGAAATGCCCGAAAGACAGAAGCAGATCCTTCGACTCACCACCCCCAGGCTCCGCCCCGCAGACGAGGAGTTGCGGGGTACCCACTCTGTGGGTCGGGGGAGCCCGGAGGCTGAAAAGCGCCTGGGGCCCCGTTCGCTCAGGATGACAGCGCCAATTATGGGAAGAATTTCAGACTCAGGACCCAGGATCAGGCGGGGTCTGGTTCGGCTTCTTCTCTTTGGATGGCGGATTCGATCTGTTTCCAGAGCTCGTCGGGCGGTTCCGCGATGGGGAGCAACTGGCGGGCGGCCTCGGCGATGGTTTCGAGGTCGGCCAGCAGGGCGCGGCATAGCTCGCAGTCTTTGAGGTGGGGATGGTTGGCGACGTTTTCTCCGCTTCCGATCAGTTCCGGGAGGTGGGCCTGAAATTCCTGACAAGTCATATTTTTGGGGTCGATGGTCATGGCCGTGCCTCCCGCCTTGGAAACCGGTGCAGGGCGTCGCGCAGTTTCAGGCGCGCCTTGTGCAACTGGGACTTGCTGTTTCCGATCGAGCAGTTGAGCATGGAGGCGATTTCATTATGCTCATACCCCTCGATGTCGTGCAGTACAAAGATGAGCCGGTAGCCGGCGGGCAGGTCGGTAATGGCCTGCTCGAGCGCGAGCCGGTCAATGGAGCCAGCCAGGGTGAGGTCGGTGGCGCCAAAGCTGCGTCCAGGACCATCGTCGGGAGCGGGTTCCATGGCCTCATCCAAAGAGATCACGGACAGTCCTTTTCTGCGCAGATGCATCAGAACGACATTGATGGCGAGCCGATGCAGCCAGGTGGAAAAGGCCGAGTCGCCGCGGAAGGTGGCAATCTTGCGATGAAGCTGAAGAAAAGCGTCCTGGGTAAGGTCTTCGGCCTCGGCAATATTGCCCACCATGCGCAGGCATAAAGAGTAGATGCGTCTTTTGTGCAAAGAGTAGAGTTGGGCGAAGGCTTGGTGGTCGCCGGCCTGGGCGCGGGCCAGTGCTTCCGCTTCGACGGGGTTGGGTGCGGCCGCAGAGCTGAAGCGCACGGGTGGGACCGGCTGCGCCGGTTCAGGGGGTTGGTCAGTGGCTACGCCATTTGATGCCGACTCGTGGTTGGGGCCGGGAGGCTGCATTGTGGACCTCGGGGAGAAGATGCGCTGGTGTTCTTGATCGGCTCGGCGAGCGATGTGTTGCTGCGCCGGGTCTCATTCCTCGTTAGTATAAGGGAAGCGGTTGAGATTGCAGAGTTTCGGCAAGCGAGGACCGGGGCGGGCGCGAATCAGGATTCTGAATTGAGGCATTTCTTGTTGCGCAACGGGGCGCAGTTCCCCGCATTTTTGGGTGAGAGATGACGTTTGGGACAAGGCGGGCTGAAGGGTGCGGCGAGCGCACGAGCCTGCGAGTTGAGCGGAGCCACGAAGCCTGTGTGCCGGAGCGGGCCATGCGTGCTGTGTGCGCAGGTCTGACGCGGCGCCGGGTGGTGCGCTTGTGCGTATTGTTTTTCGCACTCATTTCCGGAATGAATGGCTGGAGTCAGAAACCGGGTGGGAGCGGGGGAGCGGCGCAGGGCGGGGCCGCGGTGGGGGAGATGGATTCCCTGGCGGCATGGGAAGGCCTGAAGGTCCGGCACATTTCGATTGAGGGAATGCCGGCGGACCGGATTTCTCCGCTGCCGGGGCATCTGGCACAGATGGAGGGCGCGGCTCTCAACCGGGAGAGTCTGAGAAGGAGCCTGCGGGAGCTGTTTGCGACTGGCTTGTTTGAAACCGTTGCGGTGGAAGGGTCGCGGGACGGGGATGGGGTTGACCTGGTGTTTCGCGGGACGCCGCGCACGTTTATCGGCACGGTGAACGTGGACGGGGCCAAGGGCGCGACGATGAACACGCAGCTTGAGAGGGCGGCGCAACTGGCGCCGGGCACGCGATTCAGCCAGGACAAGTTGACGAATGCGCTGGAACAGATGCGCAAGACGCTGGCCGACAACGGATTCAATGCGCCGTTAATTACCCATGTGCTGGCCGAACACCCGGAAGAACAACTGGTGGACATAGCGTTCCACGTGGAAAGCGGGCCGCAGGCGCGGGTAGGTGCGGTGACGGTGACGGGCGACCCTGGGATGAGCGCGGAGCAGTTCAAGCGGGACACGCACATGAAGACGGGGGCGAAGGTGGATCACGACACGGGAAACCGGGCCTTGTCGCGGGTGTTGAAGCACTACCAGAAGGACGAGCGGCTGGAGGCCGAGATCAAGCTCGAATCGCAGAAGTACGAGGCGGCGACGAAGAAGACGAATTTCGGATTTTCGGCGAATCGCGGGCCGCGGGTGAAGGTGCTGGTGGAAGGCGTGCGGATGGGCCAGGAGAAGGTGAAGCGGCTGATTCCGGTGTTTGAGGAAGGCAGCGTGGACGACGATCTTCTGAATGAGGGCAATCGCAATCTGCGCGACTACTACCAGCGGCAGGGCTACTTTGACGCGAAGGCGGATCACGAGCAGCAGCCCACGAGCGCGGAGCAGGTGGTGATTCTATTCAGGGTGACGCTGGGGCCGAGGCGTCGGGTGGAACGGGTGTCGGTGACGGGGAACAAGTACTTCGACGCGGCGACGCTGAAGGATTTGCTGAGCGTTCATGCGGCGGATTCCGCAGACCGCCATGGGGGGTACAGCCAGGCGCTGGTTTCAGCGGACATCAACGCGCTGGTGGCGGTTTACCAGAACAATGGGTTCACCAAGGTGAAGGTGACGGCGGAGACCGGTGGCGGCGCAGGGAGCGACACGGTGCTGGCCGGGAGCCGCACGGGAACGGCGCCGCTGAAGCTGGTGTACCGGGTTGAGGAGGGGCCGCAACTCAGGGTGGGAACGGTGCAACTGGATGGCGCGGTGCAGGTGGAGGCGGACAAGTTGACGCCGCTATTGAACACGACGGCGGGGCAACTGCTTTCACCGCAGAACCTGGCTGGGGATCGGGATGCGCTGTTGACGAATTACATGAGCCGGGGCTTCGACCAGGTGAAGGTGGATGTAACGGAGCAGTTCGAGACGGCGGATGCGAGCAAGGTGGATGTGGCTTTCCACATTACCGAGGGGCCGCAGATTTTTGTGCGCAAGGTGCTGATCACGGGATTGCACTACACGCGTCCGGGGACGGTGGCGAAGGCGATCACGCTGCACGCGGGCGATCCGCTGAACGAGACGGCGCTGGCGGAGACGCAGCGCAACCTGTACGACCTGGCGCTGTTCAACGAGGTCAACACGGCGTCTGAGAATCCCAATGGCGGGGAGACGGAGAAGACGGTACTGCTGCAACTATCCGAGGCGCGGCGGTGGGTGCTGACGTATGGCGGCGGATTTGAGGCGCAGACCGGAACACCACACTACAACTGCGGGCTGATCGCAATCACCGGGGCCACCTGCAATCCGGACCTGAGAACCAGCGTGAGCCCACGTGTGCTGGCCGACCTGACGCGCAACAATTTATTTGGGAGGGAGCTTTCGGCGTCGATTCAGGCAACGTATGGGTTGCTGGAGCAGAAGATCGACGTGCTGTTTCAGGACCCGCACCTGGCGGGGAGCAAAAACCTGGGTTTCAACTTTTCAGGAGGCTACGCGAACAGCCTGGATGTGAGCACCTATGTGGCGTCGCGCTTGCAGGGCGGCATGCGCATGTCAGAGCACTTCTATACGCCCGGCTCGTTGCTGGGCAAAGCCAACACGTTCATCTACGAGTTCAACTTCAGGCGCGTGAAGGTGCAGGCCAGCAGTCTTCAGGTATCGCCGGGAGAGATCGCACAGGAGTCGACCGCGGTGCGGGTGGGCGGTCCGGCGTTCACCTGGCTGCGCGATACACGCGACTCGCCACTGGATGCGCATCACGGGAGCTATACCAGCTTTCAGGAGTTTGTTTCAGAGAAGGTGTTTGGCGCGGACACGAATTTCAACCGGCTGGACCTGACCAGCTCAAGCTATTACAGCTTTGACAAGGGCCGGTTTGTGATTGCGCGCAACACGCGCTACGGGCAGGAACGGGCATTTGGGACTGGCTCGGACGAGCTGATTCCGCTCCCCGAGCGGCTTTATGCCGGCGGTGCGACCTCACTGCGCGGATTCTCGGTGAATGCGGCTGGACCGCGCGATCCGGAGACGGGCTACCCGATTGGCGGAGCGGGGGCGCTGGCCAACAGCACCGAACTTCGCCTGCCGCCGCCGACGCTGCCCTGGTTTGGCGACGCGGTGAGCGTGGTGTTGTTTGAGGACATGGGCAACGTGTTCAATAATGCGGGGCAGGCGTGGGCCAGCATTCTGCGCACGCGGCAGCCGGACCGGAACGCGTGCAAGGACCTTACCGTACCAGCCGACCCCCATACCCCGCCGGGGCCGGTGAATTCAACCGGCTGGCAGGGGGCGTGCAGCTTCAACTACTTCTCGCACGCGCCGGGGGTGGGGTTGCGTTATCACACGCCGGTGGGGCCTATCCGGCTGGACTTCAGCTACAACCTGAACACGCCGATTTACCCGGTGATCTACAACAACGCGCTGACCAAGCCTGCCTCCGACCCCCATGTGGGCGAAGGCAATCATTTCAACTTCTTCTTCAGCCTGGGGCAGAGCTTCTGATGGGCGATCGCATTTCAATCCGGATCAGATTGGCGATGGGCGCCCTGATGGTGGGTCTGTTGGCGATGGGCGGGAGTGCGGGAGTGGCGCAGGAACCGGGTGCGGGGGCTCCGGTGGTGCTGGACAAGGTGGTTGCGGTGGTGAATAACCACGCGATTCTGGAAAGCGATCTGGGCGATGAGATACGGCTCTCGGTGCTTGATCCGGGTAGAGCCGGGCTGGGGGTGCTGACCCGGCAGCAGGCGCTGGAGCAGTTGATTTCGCGCGCGCTGATCCAGCAGCAGATTCGCCAGGAGGATGAGACGGCTGCCGAACCCTCTCCGGGCGAGGTGGACGCGCGGCTGGCCGAGATCCGCAAGGAGCTGCCGGCATGCGTGCGGCTGAATTGCGCCTCGGATGCGGGATGGAAGGCGTTTCTTGCTTCGCATGGACTGACGGCGGAGCGGGTGGACAGCTATCTGCGCTTCCGGCTTGAGATTCTGCGTTTTGTCGAGCAGCGTTTCCGGCAGGGGATCCAGATTACCGCGCAGGAGATTGAGAGCTACTATCACGACACGCTCTTGCCGCAGTATGCGGTGGGCGAAGCGACTCCCACCCTGGACAAGGTTTCGCAGCGCATTCAGGAGATTCTGCTGCAACAGCAGGTGAATGTGCTGTTCGACGAGTGGCTGGAGAACCTGCGCAAGCAGGGCGATGTGGAGGTGCTGGACCCGGCACTGGCAACTCCGGAAGCGCAGAGCGATCCGGGGAAGGGAACGGGAAGCCGATGAGCGAGACGGAGCAAACGGCGCCTGTTTCTCCCGAGCCCGCGCAGCCGCGGAAGCGGACACGGCTGCGGCGGTTCTTCCTGCGCCATCTTCCGCTTTCGATGGCCGGTCTTTTTTTGCTGCTGGCGGTGGTCACCGCCGGGCTCTACTTCTGGGCGAGTTCCAGCGAGTTTGAGGGATTTGTGCGGAAGGTGCTGATCAAGAGGCTGGACGCGGCGACCGGGGGACGGACGGAGATTGCCACCTTTCACTGGGACCTGCCGCATCTTGAGGCGGATGCGGGTGGGCTGGTGCTGCACGGACTGGAAGACCCCGGAGAAGCGCCGCTGGCGCGCGTGGACCAGATGCGGGTGCGGTTGAGCGTGTTCGGAATCCTGAGCCCGCGGATTCTGCTCAGCGAGCTTGAAATCGTGAGGCCGGCCCTCCATTTTATTGTCTATCCCGACGGCTCGACGAACCAGCCGAAACCGCGCAGAACGACCAAGGGCGGCAAGTCGTCGCTGGATACGCTGTTCGATTTGCAGGCGGGGCGTGTGTCGGTGGAGCAGGGAGTTCTGGACTACGACAATCGGGCTGCATCCTTCGATCTTCAGAACCGGTTCACGGTGGTCGACTTCGATGCGAAGGATGTGTCGCTGTTGCTGAAGTATGTTCCGGCCGGGAGCAAGTCCGGGAGCGGGGAGGCGAGTTGGACTTCGCCCGTGGAGAACGAGGAGAGCTACCGGATGGAGGCTGGGGCCACGGATTTGAACCTGGCGCGAGCCAAGGCGCAGCGGGCGCATGGATTCATGCAGGCGACGGTGGACCTGACGCGCACAGGGGCTTACCTGCGCGCGCTGCGGCTCACTTCAGACGAGCCTGGCACAAAGAACAAACAGGGCAAGGAGCATGCGCTGGAGATTTCAGGCGCGCTCAAAGACTTTGCGCACCCGCGGTGGCAGGCGCGGGTTACGGGCGACCTGGACATGAGGCTGCTGAATCCGATCTTCGGCTATCCGTTTGCGCCGGAGGGGATTGCGACGCTGAACCTGGACGGCGCGGGGCATGGTGGAGATTTCACGACCGATGGCAGCGTACACATTGAAGACGGTTCGTACATTGGAACCGGCGTATTTGCGACCGGGCTTCGCGCCGACCTGCATGTGCATGCCGACCCGAAACGACTGCTGATCAGCTCGGTGGATGTGACGTTGCGGGAGGGGGGGCGGATGAACGGCGAGATTGATCTGAGCCCGTGGCTGCCCGCGGAGCCGGAGCGGAAGGTGGCCGAGATGCGGGCAACAGGTCCTAGCGCCGACCGGAACATTCCGGTTGCACATTCCCCGCCGGCAACGATTCCGATGAATGGCAAGGTGACGGCCGGGTTCAAGGGCGTCACGCTGGACGCGGTGCTGGACATGGTGGGACAGTCGCCGTTTCAACGGCTGGGACTGGATACGCTGCTGACTGGACAGACCGTCGCGACGTGGTCAAACGGCGACGTGAATACGGTGGCGGTTGAGGCGAATTTCAACCTGAATCCTTCAGGGAGGACGGTGGCAGGCGAGGCGCCAGCGAGGGGCGTGGTTGAGGCGACGTACACGCAGCGGAATGGCGCGGTGGATTTGCGCAGGATGGAACTGGAGACGCCGGCCAGCGAGTTGGAGGCGCACGGACGTCTGGGCGCTTATCCGCTGTCCTCGTCGACGGGATTGAGCGTCGACTTTCACTCGCACAATCTGAACGAATTCGATGCGGTGCTGCGCGACCTGGGGCTGAATCGCTATGGGAAATCCGGCGCGGCGGCGCTGCCGATTGCGCTGGGCGGGCAGCTTGATTTTCTGCATGGGACGTGGGGCGGATCGCTGCTGGCGCCGCGGATTGCAGGCAGCGTGAAAGCAACGCAGTTGTCGATCGAGATGCTGCCCATGCAGCCCACGCCGGTGGCGAAGGCGGCGCATCCGCAGGTTGTGCAGCCGCGGCTGGTGCGGTGGGACAGCGTGGAGGCCAGCGGCAGTTATGCGGCGGAGCGGATCACGATTGAACACGGCGCGCTGCGACGGGGGAATGCGGAGATTGACATGGACGGCACGCTGGATGCGGCGCCTGCCAAAACGCCGGTGTTCGACAACACCTCGTTGCTGCAAATGCATTTGCGGGCAAACAAGGTTTCAGTGGACGATGTGCTGCCGTTTACGGGCAGGACGTTGCCGCTGACGGGCACGATCAATGCGCAGGTGCAGGTGAATGGACCGATCGACACTCTGGGTGGATCGGGATGGGTTGAACTGGATGGAGGCTCGGTGTATGGCGAGCCGATCGCGCGCCTGCGAGCCCAGGGCACGATGGCCAACCAGGTGGTCAAGCTGGCGTCCGTGACGGTGAACGAGGCGGCGGGCGCGCTTGCGGCTACGGGCAGCTACGACGTGAAGACGCGGCGGTTCGAGGTGGATACGCACGGGGCGGGCATCGATGTTGCGAAGATCGGCTGGCTGAGCGGCGCGGGCGTGGAGGCGACCGGCAAGCTGGGATTCCAAGTTGCCGGATCGGGTTCGATCGATGACCCGCGGCTGGAGGCGCGGGCCAGGCTGACGGGGTTGACGCTGGGCGGCGAATCGGTGGGGACGCTGGAGTTTGTGGCTCACACGGCGAACCTCTCGGCCACCTACGATGCGACCACAAAGCTTGAGACGGCGGAGTTGAAACTGCATGGTCAGACCGCACTGAGCGGGGACTATGCGACCAAGGCGAACCTCGAGTTTTCGCAGTTCAATATCGGCGCGCTTCTGAAGATGGCGCATGTCGAGAGCATTCACGGGGAGAGCGCGCTGGCGGGCACTGTGACGGTGGAGGGCCCACTCAAGAAGCCTGAAGAGATGCGCGGCGAGGCGCGGCTGAAGGAACTGGTGGCGACAGTGGCCGGGGTTCGCCTGGAGAGCCAGGGCGGTGTTCATGCGACGCTGGCCAACGGCCGCATTGACCTGGACCCGCTGCATGTGACCGGCGACCAGACCGATCTGCACGCGCAGGGCAGCTTGAGTTTGAGAGACAAGCAACAGTTGGATCTGGCAGCGAGCGGGTCAATCAATCTGAAGCTGGCGGAGACGCTCGACCCTGACCTGACGGCGAGCGGAACGACGACCTTTCAGGTGGAAGCGCACGGGCCGTTGAGCAATCCGGGGCTGCATGGGCGGATCGACTTCCAGAACGCTTCACTTTCGCTGGAGGACGTGCCCAACGGCCTGAGCCAGTTGCACGGGACGCTCGAGTTCAATCAGAACCGGCTTGAAGTGAAGCAACTGACGGCGATGAGCGGGGGCGGACTGCTGAGCGTGGGCGGCTACCTGGCTTATCAGCGCGGGCTGTATGCCGATCTCTCGGTGAGCGGCAAGGGCATCCGGATTCGCTATCCGCAGGGAGTGAGTTCGCTGGCGGATGCAACGCTGCGGATGCAGGGACCGCAGAACAACCTGCAGCTCTCAGGCGATGTGACGATCACGCGCTTCTCAGTGAGCCCGGACCTGGATGTGGCGGCGCTGGCGTCGCAAGCCAACTCGGTGCAGACCATTGCGCCGCCCGACGCGCCTTCAAATCATGTGCGGCTGGATGTGCACATTGTTTCTTCGCCGCAGTTGAACTTCCAGAATGCGTATGCGAAGCTGGCCGGCGATGTGGACCTGCGGCTGCGCGGAACCGTGGCATCGCCCGCGCTGCGCGGGCGCATCTCCATCACCGAAGGGTCGGCCTTGATAGCGGGGACGCGTTACGAATTGCAGCGGGGCGAAATCTCGTTCAACAACCCGGTACGCATTGAGCCGACCATCGACCTGAACGCGACGGCGCGGGTGGAGGACTACGACATCACGCTGAGCCTGAATGGAACGCCGGAGAAGCTCTCGGTGAATTACCGCAGCGATCCTCCGCTGCCGGAGGCCGACGTGGTGGCGTTGCTGGCGCTGGGACGGACGGAGAACCAGGAGCGGCTGTACACGCAGCAGCAGGAGCAGTCGATCGCCAGCCCCACGACCGACGCGCTGCTGGGCGGCGCGCTGAACGCAACGGTGAGCAGCAGGGTGCAGAAGCTGTTCGGGGCCGGCTCAGTGAAGGTGGACCCGAACTACATCGGCGCGCTGGGCAACTCGACTTCCCGCATTATCGTGGAGGAGCAACTGGGGAGAAACCTCACGCTCACGTATGCGACCGACGTGGATACGACCGGGCAGCAATTGATCCAGGCGGAAGTGGCCATCAATCGCCATGTTTCGCTGCTGGTGGCGCGCGACGAGTCGGGCGTGTTTTCGATGGTGGTGAAGGCTACGCGGCGGTACAAATAGCGCTTCGGAAATCGATTTTCAACATAAGAGTTCTTCGAGCTGTCGAGGGCGGGACATCCAGCGGTGAGTACGCAGTGTAGACTGCTGGAGCCCGTTCGTGTGAAGGGTATATCGCCACAAGAAGGGGCCAAGATGACAACCGCGTACATCAATCGCATCGCTACAGCAGTTCCCCAACACGATGTTCACCGAGCGTTCATCGACTTTGCCGCCAATCTGCTGCCGGAGGGCACGATGCGGAGCCTGTTCCGGCGCATGGCGCGGTTGTCGGGGATTGAGCATCGCTACTCGTTTATTGAGCCGATCGAGGCCGCGGAGGGCGAGTGGCGGGATGCGGAGCAGATCTACGTGCTGGGGAATTTCCCTGGGACGGCGCGGCGCATGCAGTGCTTTGAGCGCTTTGCGCCGCAACTGGCGCGGCGGACATTGGACCGGCTGGCTCTGACGGAAGAAGAACGGCGCGGTGTGACGCATGTGATTGTGACTTCCTGCACCGGGCTTTACGCGCCGGGCCTGGACTTCGAGGTGGTGAATCACCTGGGGCTGAATCCGTCGGTGGAGCGGACCATGATCGGCTTCATGGGCTGCTACGCGGCCATCAATGCGCTGAAGTCGGCGCATCACATTGTGCGCTCGGTGCCGGAGGCGAAGGTGCTGGTGCTGAACCTCGAGCTCTGCTCGCTGCACTTTCAGGAGACCGAGAATCTTGAGCAGGTGCTTTCGTTTCTGGTGTTCGCGGATGGGTGCGCGGCGAGCCTGGTGAGCGCAGACGCAGTGGGGCTGGGGATCGATAGCTTCCTGGCGGTGAGCATTCCGGAAACGAGTCACCTGATTACGTGGCGGATTGGCGAACTGGGGTTCGATATGCAGCTCTCCGGACAGGTGCCGGGAGAGATTGGAAGAGCGTTGAAAGAGGTGGGCCGGCAGGTTACGCGGGGCAGAGATCGGCTGGAGATCGACCTGTGGGCGGTACACCCCGGAGGCCGGACGATTCTGGACGCGGTGGAGAAAAGTCTTGAGTTACCATTGGGTGCACTCATTTCTTCTCGCAGTGTGCTGGCACAATACGGTAATATGTCCTCCGCGACGGTGATGTTCGTATTGGAGCAGATCATCGCGCGCGCGCAGAGGGGGCAACAGGGCTGCGCAATGTCATTCGGGCCCGGACTGACTGCTGAGACGATGGTATTTCATGCCGCATAGCACGATGGATTTCAGCCAGAGAGCGACACTGACCGAGCGCATGGATGAGCCATGCAGCCGCGAGGAGATGCGCGCCTGCCTGGGCGATATCGCGAAGCTGAACCGCTGGTCGATGGGCTATCTGCCCACGATGAACTGGCTCAATGCGCTGAAGGGCACGCTGCCGCTGCTGCGAGGGCCGCTTTCCATCCTGGATGTGGGCTGCGGGGATGGGGACTTCCTGAGGCAGCTTGAGCAATGGTCCCTGGAGCAACGCATCGCGGTGGACCTGGTGGGAATCGATGTGAACTTGGACGCTGCCGCATTGGCGACCGAGGCGCGCCCCTATTGGAGCAGGATTCGCTACTTTCACGGCAATGTGTTTGCCTACCGGCCGGAAAAGCCGATTCACCTGGTGATCAGTTCGCTGCTGACGCATCAAATGAGCGACGTGGATGTGGTCCGATTCCTGCAGTGGATGGAGAAGCACGCCGAGATCGGATGGTTCGTCAACGATCTTTCGCGGAGTCAATTCTCCTACAATTTCATCCGCGTCTTCTCAAAGCTGGCGTGGCTGCATCCGTTTGTGCAGAAGGATGCGCCGATCTCGATTCAGCGGTCGTTTGTGCAGGAAGAATGGGAACGGCTGAGCCGCGCGGCGGGGCTGGGCGAGAAGGACGTGGAGATCTTCCATGTGAAACCGGCGCGGCTGTGCGTGGCGCGGAGAAAGCCGGTTTGAGCGGAGGCTGCCGGACGACTGGCAACCTGGCGATCGGCGGCGGGCTGGCGGGTTCGATGCCTGGCCTTCTGTTGGCCGCTCAAGGGCGCGAAGTTACGCTGCTCGAAAAAGAGCGCCGCGCGGGGTTGATTCGTTAGCAGTCCTTGGTGAAGTTCTGGCGTCCGGAAATACATCCCTCAGGGGCTAGAGCGGTTTCAGGATAGGTATACCCTATCTGCACTACTGCGAGGTCGCCGCTCCTTGGGGTCGCGTCGACTTGAGTGTATTCCCTTTGGGTACGGCAATCCTGAAACCGCTATAAAGACCGACTCATTTTATTGTCTTTGCCGGCACGACTGAACAGGCTGCGGAAAAAGGCCTGTTTCGGGTTGAATTCGGGAGAAATGGCGTGAGGGCTAGAGCGGTTTCAGGATAGGTATACCCTATCTGCACTACTGCGAGGTCGCCGCTCCTTGGGGTCGCGTCGACTTGAGTGTATTCCCTTTGGGTACGGCAATCCTGAAACCGCTATAGCGGATCGGAATCATTGCTTCAGAAATGCAACCACGCCGGGTGCGACTTGCGGGGCGCATTGCAGCGCGGCGAGGTGGCCGCAGCCGGGGATGACGTCGAGTTGGGACTGCGGGACCAGGCGATGGATCTTCTGGCCCTGATCGAGCGGAGTGATCCGATCTTCAGAGCCCCAGACGAGCAGGATGGGCATTTTCAGTTGTGGGAGCAGGGCGTCTGTGGCATCTTTGCCGGTGAGCATGGCGGCGAGGGCGCGCTGGATGACCCAGGCATCCTGCTGGGAGACGCGCACAAAGTCGCGCGCGAAGAATGCCGGAATCGGCTTGGCGTGCGGGGTGAGCAGCACATTCAACTGTTCGAGTTCAGCGGGCGTATTGGGCGTGAACAGGTGCGTGTCCCAGGCGGGCTTCTGGTAGATTCCGGCGCTGTCAAACAACATGAGGCGGCGGATGCGGTCGGGGTGGTTGAAGGCGACGCGCTGCGCGATCCAGCCGCCCATGGACCAGCCACCGAGGTCCACCTGCTTCAGGCCGAGGGCATCGAGGAAGCTGACTACGACGGCGGCCTGATCGGGAATGGAGTAGGAAAAATCGGCCGGTTTCTGGCTGCGGCCGTAGCCGGGCAGATCGGGAATGTAGACGCGGAAGCCAGCTTTGACGAGATAGGGGGCGAGGCTGCGCCAATCCTCTGCACTGCCGCCGAGGCCGTGCACCAGCACCACGACGGGGCCCGCGGCCGGCCCTTCCGCGAGATAGTGCAGGCGATGGCCGTCGACGGGAATGGAGTGGCTCTGGACGCCTGTGAGGCATTCGTGCAGGTACATCCCCTGGTTGAAAAAGCCGATGGGACGGAACCAGAAAGCGGCCACGGCGATGACCGCAATCCAAGAGATGGCGCCGCCGATCCAGAGCAGTTTATGTATCAGCTTCATGGGGCTTCCAGCCTTTCTGACTGCAACGCTTGCGCGCGCTGCCAGGCCTTTTCAATTACGCGGACGGCGACGGGGTCGAGCTTGAGGGCGCTGGGTCTGTTCCACTCCGCGCGTTCAACCCAACGGACTGCGTCCGCGTCGGAGGCTGCGAGGAGCTCGCCGCCGGTGACGCGGCAGAGGTAGTCGGCGAGGACGTAATGGTAACGAACGCGGCCTTCGACGCGGTGAATGCGGTCAAGCAGCTCGATCAATTCAAGGGGTTCGACGATGAGGCCGGTCTCTTCGCTCACCTCGCGAACGACGCCGGCGGTGAGCGGCTCGCCGACTTCAAGCAGGCCGCCGGGCAGCGACCACTCGCCCTTGAGCGGCTCGTTGCCGCGGCGGACGAGCAGGACGCGGCCTGCGTCTACGACTACGGCACCGACGCCGACAAGCGGCGTTTCTGGATACTCTCGCTGCATGGTCCTCCGCTTGCGGCAATGCCGGGCAGGACAGTTGTACTTGGCTCAATAGGCAGAAACCGGGCAAAAGTCGGTACCTAAAGGCCACGTAAATTCGCCTCTTTTCAGGGGGTTAAAACCCCCTGCTCCCTCTGAAGTTTCCGATCTGCAACTCAAGTACTAGAAGCTGTTTCATAACCGGCCAGAAATTCTCGGAGTGTTTCCCGCAGGGGCTGAAGCCCACGTTGATTTGATTGTACTTGCGGCACGACTGAAGTCGTGTCCTGACACTTCTTGCCTCCCTCGTTGAGTTTTTCCGCAGCATGTCAAGCCGCGCCCTTTTCAAAACCGGCTTAGGAGACTGCCTCCGGGCTCTGGATAAGGGACGTGCGACAGGGCAAGCTTTTCGAGTTGGCCTTACTCTGTCTCGCCTACGACAACGTATCTGCGGATTCCCCCGTCGGAGATGAGGAACTCGTAGGTTCTCTGGTACTCGTAGGGACGATCTTTCTCATCCTTGAAGATCCTCGCTTTGTAGTCGCCCACTCGCAACAGATCGGTGCGGGCCATGGTGGCAGAGAGTTCATACTTCTTTCCGTCGACGAGAACGGTAAGGTGCCGCACCCAGACGCAGCCTGGCGCGCAAAGATCGGCCAGGCGGGAGGCCTGCACATGGATTGAGCCGGTGTAGTCGGCTGGACTGGGAGGTGTTTTCTTCTCAGCATGGGCCAGTGAGGGCGCCAAAAGCAAAAGAGCGATAAGGAGTTTTTTCAAAGTTTGCTCCGGTTGCAATCATGGCAAACCGGCGCGTGGGATGCAAGCCGGGCAATGACCAGGGTCATCGCATTTGAAAAAGCTTAGGTTGGGACTTGGAAGAAAAGCTGCTTGTGAGGGACGGGAAGGGTCGACGAAGAGACCACAGGCAGCTCTGAGTTGGCAGGGGCTGAAGCCCTTGTTGATTTAATTGGCTTTATGCCGGGGATAAATCCCCGGCCTCCCGCCTGAACGAGTTTTTCCGCAAGCTGTGAAGTCGTACCCAAAAAAGAAACAAGGCTGTAAGTTAAAGAAAAAGGATCTCCGCAGAAGAGTATGCTCGACCCACTCATCGAGCAAAGGGCCGCTCCGACCCAGAGGGTACCCCGATGGGGCACAGTTTCATCCATAGCGGGTCGGCGAAGACGGTGGACGACTGATACAAAACTTGCTCCGATCAAGTTTTTGTGGCAGCCGGAGACGTTCGCTTGCCATGACAGTTCAAATGCGATTGCCCTGGGGCAATGACTGGATCTGCTCACCTGCATCCTTCGCCGGCGGGTATCATCTACAACAATTGGGTGAATAAAATGTCTGAATTTACGTTGCGGATCGATGGAATGCATTGCGGCTCGTGTGTCAAGCGCGTCAGCCAGGCTTTGGCGACGGTGCCAGGCGCAACGGTGGAAGAGGTGCGGCTGGGAGCGGCGCGGTTCAGCGCGCCGGCCGAGGACGCGCCGGTGGATCACGCCATTGCCGCGCTGTCAAAGGCCGGCTATACCGCACGGCTGGACCAGTAATTGGCTGCGCCCGCGACAGAATCGCTTACGCTGCCGGTGCTGGGGATGACCTGCGCTGCCTGCCAGCATCATGTGGAGCAGGCTTTGCAGGGGACGGCCGGCGTGGAGCAGGCACATGTGGATTTGATGGCGCACCAGGCGAGCGTGGTGTTTGACCCGGCGGTGACTGCGCCGCAGCAGTTGGTGGATGCGATTCGGGGAGCGGGATACGATGCGGTGCTGCCCAGGGCGGGTGAGGCAGATCAAGGAAAACAGGCGCGGGAACATGAATCCGAATCCGAGCTGAAGGCCTGGGTGACGCTGGGCGCAGGGGCTCTGGCCATGCTGCTGGCCATGCCGCTGGGATCCGACATGGGGGCATTGGATCACGGATTCATGCGGCTCGCACCGTGGCTCTATGCGCTGCCGCAGGACGGCCTGCGGTGGTCTCTGCTGGTTTTGACTGCGATTGCGATGGGATGGGCGGGTCACGGCATCTACATGAGCGCGCTGCGCGGGTTGCGCCACGGAACCACCAACATGAACACGCTGGTGAGCCTGGGAACGGGGGTGGCGTTTACGTACTCGGCCTATGCGACGATCTGGCCGGCGCGCGATCGCCAAGTTTACTTTGACGCAGTCCTGCTGATTATTGGATTTCTGCTGATGGGCAAGGCGCTTGAGGCTCGGGCCAAGCGGCGCGCGTTGGCGGCGCTCGATTCGCTTTCGCGGCTGCGGCCGGCGACGGCGCGGCGGGTACGCGATGGGGTGGAATCGGTGGTGCCGCTCGAGGAGATTGAGCCGGGGGACAGCATCCTGGTGCAGCCGGGCGAGCGGTTCCCTGTGGACGCGACGATTGTTGAAGGCCGGACCACGGTGGATGAATCGATGCTGACCGGCGAGCCGACGCCGCTGCCGCGCGAGGTGGGCGGGAAGGTTCTGGCTGGGTCACTCAATTACGACGGCGCGGTGACTTGCAAGGCGGAGTCGCTGGGCGAGGCGACGGTGCTGGCGCAGATTACACGGATGGTGACGCAGGCGCAGAGCTCGCGCGCGCCGATGGAGCGGCTGGCGGACCGGGCAAGCGCGATTTTTGTTCCGGTGGTGCTGGGACTGGCGGCTCTCACTTTTGCGGTATGGCTGATGGCCGCACACTCGTTGCCGCTGGCTCTGGCGAACACGGTGGCGGTGCTGGTGATTGCCTGCCCGTGCGCCATGGGGCTTGCTGTACCGGCCGCGCTGACGGTGGCGGTGGGACGCGGGGCGCAGCTTGGGGTGCTGTTCAAAGGCGGCGAGGCGCTGGAACGGCTGGCGCACCTGGACGTGGTGGTGCTGGATAAGACGGGAACACTGACGGTGGGAAGGCCGGTGCTGACGGGTGTTCACGTAGTTGGTACTCTGCCACCCTTGCGGCAGGAAAAAGCCGCAAGAATGGGGCACGGGGCTGATTTCCCAGGAACCGATGAGAACGAACTGCTGAGGCTGGCGGCGTCCATGGAGGTGCGGTCGAATCATCCCCTTGCGCACGCGATTGTAGACCGCGCGCAGGAGCTGGGACTGAAGTGGGAGCCGGCCGTGGACGTGCAGAATTTTCCGGGACGGGGGCTGACGGCAAAGGTGGAGGGCCCTGGCGGCGCCGTTGATTGCGTGCTTGGCAATGAGGCCTTGTTTCACGACTTTTACATTCCTGTGGCGAAGGAGGTTGCGCCTTCGGAGCCGGGCGTGACGCGGCTGTGGATGGCGCTGAATCATTTGCCGGCTGGCTACTTTGACGCGCGCGACGCGCTGAGGCCGGATGCGGCCGAGGCGGTGGCGGCGCTGAGGCGGATGGGATCGAAGCACAAGCCGATGCGGGTGCTGATGCTGACCGGGGATGTGGAGGCTGCGGCGATGCCGATTGCGCGGCAGGCCGGCATTGACGAAGTGCAGGCGGGGCTCGATCCAGCAGGCAAGCTGACGCGGATTCGGTCATTGCAGCAGAACGGATTGAAGGTGGCGATGGTGGGCGACGGGATCAACGACGCAGCGGCGCTGGCGCAGGCGGACGCGGGCATCGCCATGGGCACGGGCGCGGACCTGGCACAGGAGGCGGGCGATGTGGTGCTGCTGCGGGCGGAGCCTTCAGCGATAGCCGCGGCGCTTGAGCTGGCGCGGCAGACACTGCGGGTGATGCGGCAGAACCTGGCGTGGGCGGTGGGCTACAACCTGCTTGGGATTCCGCTGGCGGCAGGGCTGCTTTATCCGGCGTTCCACATTCTGCTTACGCCTTGGATTGCGGCAGCGGCCATGGCCCTGAGCTCGGTGTGCGTGCTGGCGAACAGTTTGAGGCTGCGGGGTTGGCAGCCAAGCTAGAGAGGTGAGTCTGAAGTCCTTCACAGAGACCAGGGAAGAAAGAAAGCAGATTCTTCGCTCACCACCCCCAAACTGAAAGACGTTTGGGGCCCCGTTCACCCAGAATGACACTCTCAATTGTGGGAAGAATCTCAGACTCAGGACACTAGAGCCTGCTGAAAAGCCCAGGGGTATGTTCTTTTTGCCAATCGCCGACGAAAATCAGCTTTTTTCGTAGCCTGTGAGACACCCTCTCCGATTTCCTGGCTTTGCCAGCCATCGCGCAATGCGAAGATAGTAGTCGCATGAGTGTGCTTACCTCTGAAGCTGTGGTTCTGCGCACCTGGCCGGTCAATGAGGCCGACCTGATCGTGAGCTTTTTCACGCGCGACTACGGGCGCATGAAAGGCGTGGCCAAATCCGCGCTCAAGAGCCGCAAGCGCTTCGGAGGAGCCCTTGAGCCCATGACCGTGGCCCGCGCCTTTTTTGCTGAGCGGCCCCGCCAGGAACTGGTGCGCCTGGACCAGCTTGAAATCATCCGCTCGCCGCTTTCAGCGCCGGTCGACCACGTCCGCATGGCTGTGCTCAGCTTCTTCGCCGAGCTGCTGGACGAGGCGCTCCCCGAGCACGATCCGCAGGAGACTGTATTTCGGCTGCTGCTCGCCGTGCTGGACCAGACCACGGTGGAGCAGCCCTGGATGCCCCTTACCTACTTCTCGCTCTGGATGACGCGCCTCATGGGCCTGCTGCCGGACATGGCCCACTGCACTGCCTGCGGCGAAGCATTGCATGCAGCGGAGATTACATTCAATAGCCTGGCGGATGGCCTGTTCTGCGCCGTGCACCGCAACGGCAGCGCCAGCCCGCTCTCCGCCGACTGCTGGCAGCTTGCCCAGCGCATGCTCCGCGCTCCCGTCTCGGCCTTTGCCGCCGAACCCTGGCCGCGCCGCCGTGGACAGGACCTGCGCCGCTTCACGCTGCAGGCCCTTGAACGCCACCTGGAACGCCGGCTGCGCACCGCCGAGGCGCTCAGTCGAATTGGCGGCTGAATACGCGTGTACCCGGTCACACGCGGATGGCGTAGAATCCGGGTATGCCGAACCCCCAGCGAATGACGGCCATCATCGAGCGCGAAGACGACGGCTTCGTCGCCTTATGTCCCGAGCTCGACATCGCAAGCCAGGGCTCAACCATCGAGGAGGCGCGCGCCAATCTTGTGGAAGCCCTCACGCTCTTTTTCGAGGCCGCCTCAACCTCTGAGGTTGCGCAGCGGATGCACAGCGAGGTTTTCGTCACGCAGGTTGAGGTGCCCGTTGGGTAATCTGCGGGTCCTTTCCGGATCCGAAGTCTGCAAGATTCTGGAACAGCATGGATTTGTAGCGGTGCGCCAGCACGGAAGCCATCGCGTCATGCAACTGCGGGGGGAAGGAACTACCGTTCCCGTTCCGTTACACAATCTCCCCCGGCGCGGCACCCTCCAAAGCATCATTCGCCAATCAAGCCTTTCCAAGGCTCTGTTTGAAAACGAATGGTCTCCGCCCTCAGAGCGGTCCCTTTCAATCGTCCAGCCGTGAGCCGCAGGGTCGAAAGAGCATCTGATGCGGGCGCATAAGGGATATTGCCGCCAACGAGCAACAGGGGGAGAAGCGAGAGGTCAAGAACTGAACACGCGCGCCCCTGCTGATAAAATTGCCTGAGTCCCATTGAGAGAGAGTTATCCGTGCCTTCATCCGAACTCCGATCGCCCGTTAAGCCCACCGCCCTCACCTTTCAGGAACTGCTGTTCCGCCTGCAGAGCTTTTGGGCTGCGCGCGGATGCATTTTGCAACAGCCATTCGACGTTGAAGTGGGTGCAGGCACCATGGCGCCGGAGACCTTTCTGCGTGTGCTGGGGCCCAAGCACTACCGGGTGGGCTACGCGCAGCCTTCGCGGCGGCCTGCCGACGGCCGCTATGGCGAAAACCCCAACCGGCTCTTCAAGCACACACAGTTCCAGCTCATCCTCAAGCCGCCGCCGGTCAACGTGCAGGAGTTGTACCTTGAATCTCTGCAGGCCATCGGGATCGATCTTTCAAAGCATGACCTCAAGTTTGAAGAAGACAACTGGGAGGGTCCTACGGTGGGCGCCTGGGGTGTCGGTTGGCAGGTGATGATGGACGGGATGGAGATCACCCAGTTCACCTACTTCCAGCAGTGCGGAGGGCTTGATCTCGACCCCATCTGCGCCGAGCTGACCTATGGATTGGAGCGGCTCTGCGCTTTCCTGCAGGATGTTGACTCGGTCTACGACGTGGTGTGGGCGCGCGACCCCGATACGGGAGCCGAAGTCACTTATGGCGATGTGCGCGTGGCCGAGGAGCTGCAATACTCTGTCTATAACTTTGAAGAAGCCGACGTCGATCGCCTCTGGGCGCACTTCAATAGCTACGAAGCGGAAGCGCAGGCGCTGCTGGCCAAGGCTAACAAGCTTCTTGGGGATGAAAACTCGACCGTCCAGGCGAAGAAGCGGTTCCCGCTCATCTCCACCTACGAATTGGCGCTGAAGTGTTCCAACCTTTTCAACGTGCTGGATGCGCGGGGCGCCATCAGCGTGACCGAGCGCGTGGGCATGATCGGCCGGATTCGCAACCTCGCGGTGGGCGTGGCCAAGGTTCACGTACAGCAGGTAGAAGCAAACTCCAGCTCTTAGCTTCCAGCTCCTAGCTTTGAATGACCGAATTCAATTTCATGCCTCAGCGAGCGGCAAAACGAGCTAAGAGCTAGAAGCGAGAGGCTGCTCTTATTCGAACTTGTTTGCAGAAAGAATCAACGTTATGTCTGACTTTTTATTGGAACTCGGGCTCGATGAAATCCCAGCCCGCATGATTGCCGGAGCCGAAGCCGAGTTGGGCAAGCGGGTCCATGATCTGCTCGCCCGCGAACGCGTGCTCGGCGGCGAGGCCAAGATCACCACGTACTCCACGCCGCGGCGGCTTGCGGTGCTGGTGGAAGGCGTGCTCGACCGCCAGGCGGATACGGAAGAAAAGCTCACAGGCCCCTCGTGGAAGGCCGCGTTCAAAGACGGCGCGCCCACGCCTGCCGCGGAGGCCTTTGCGAAGAAGGCCGGCGTCGCTGTGGATGCGCTCGAAAAGGTTACCAACGCCAAGGGTGAATATGCCGGTGCGACCGTCAAGCGCCCGGGCCGTGCAACGTCGGAACTGCTTGCCGCCGAACTGCCAAAGGAAGTTCTGAGCATTTACTGGGCCAAGAATATGTATTGGCGCGCCGGCAAGCCGGAGCGGTTTGTGCGGCCGGTGCGCTGGGTGGTCGCACTGCTCGATTCGGCTATCGTTCCGGTTGAAATCGCCGGCATCGCGGCCGGCAATGCCAGCCGCGGCCATCGCATCCTGCATGGAGAGGCGCCCGTTGTTCTTGACTCACCGAAGAGCTACGCCGAAGCGCTGCGGAAGGCCTTTGCCGTGGTCGATGTGGTCGAGCGCCGCAGTATCATTCGCAAGGCTCTCGATGCGGCAACGCGCGCTGTTCCCGGAGCGCGCTGGCGCGAGGACGAGGCGCTGGTTGAAACCGTCGTTCATCTGACCGAGTGGCCGACTGTGATTCTTGGTAACTTCGAGCCCGAGTATCTGGCGCTGCCTGAAGAAGTGCTGGTCACCGTGATGCGCGACCACCAGAAGTACTTCGCTGTCGAGGGTCCTGACGGCAAGCTGCTGCCGCACTTCCTCGCCGTGCTCAACATCCAGGTGGATGAAGAGGGCAAAGCCACCATCCAGCACGGCAACCAGAAGGTTCTCCGCGCACGATTCAAAGACGCGCGCTTCTTCTGGGAAGTTGACCAGAAAATATCGCTTGAAGATCGCGTGGAGAGCTTGAAAGCCGTCACGTTCCAGAAGGAGTTGGGGAGTTATCACTGGAAGACCGAGCAGAACCTCAGCGTCGCCTTCGCGCTTGCATCTACGGTCAAGGCCGCGGGCGTAGTGTTTGAAGAAAGCGCGCTGTTGAAGGCTGTCGAACTGGCCAAGACCGACCTGACTGCCGAGTTAGTGAAGGAGTTTACTGAGTTACAGGGAGTTATTGGCGGGTTATACGCCAAAGCGCAAGGCCTGGGTGAGGTGGTGGCGCAGGCCATCTATGACCAATACAAGCCCGCCGCGACGGACGATGCGATTCCCACCACCGTTGAAGGCCAGTTGCTGGGGCTCGCCGACCGCATTCAGACCATCAGCGCCATGTTCGGCATCGGCAACGCGCCCACCGGTTCAAAGGATCCGTTTGCCCTGCGCCGCGCCGCGAACGCGATCGTGAAGATTCTGGCCGAGTCTGAGTTGCCGTTGACCCTGTCCAACGTGGTCAATGCCACCGATTCAAAACCCGCCAATAAGGAACTGGTTGCAGCCTTTCTGCGCGAGCGTCTGCATTTCTATCTCAAGGACGTGCGCGGCTTTGCCTACGACGTAGTTGCAGCGGTCATGGTTGCAGGCGCAGATGATGTCCGCGACGCCATAGCGCGCGCCGAAGCATTGACGGAGGCGCGCGAGACAGAAGATTTCGCCGCCATTTCAGTTGCATTCAAGCGAATTAAGAATATCTTGCGCCAGGCTCAAGAAAAGCAGTACATTTACGGTCACGCTGAAGGTCCTCGGATCGTGATTGGCTCAATGTTCTTGCCTGAGGCGGTCCAACTTTCACAAACTGCAGCGGCGTTAGCTCCCGAGGTTGCGAAGTTGCGCCAAGAACGCGCCTATGCGGAGGCCCTGGCCACGATAGCAACTCTGCGTCCGGCAGTTGACGCCTTCTTCGACAAGGTGATGGTTCTTGATTCCGATCCCGGAATACGCGCAGCCCACTTGGGCCTCATCGACGAAGTGTTGCGCAGCTTCTCCGGCATCGCCGACTTCAGCGAGATCGTTACCGCCTAGTGTAGGCCGCCGCAGATGGGGTCGTTTGCCAATGTCCGCGAGTGGAGTGAATTCGGAGAGAAGACTTCCCTCAGGGGCTAAAGCCCGGCTTATTTTCGGCCGTTTTTGGCACGACTGAAGTCGTGCCCTTCCAAAACATAAACGACCATCTGTGTGGCGGACACCGCTAGCCAACTCCGCTGCATCTTTGCTCGCGCCAGCGCGTCTACAATCAATAGAGATGTCCGACACACTTTACTTGAGTTTGTGGTACCCGAATCTGCGCCTTGAAGCGCTTCCGGCGAAGCTGTCCGCGGTTCTGGGCGAGTTCGCAAAGCATGGCGGCGAGCCGCGCGTCTATGCCGTCACCGTCTGGCCGATTCGCTGGACCGAGTCGCCTACCTTTCAGCGCGTGTATGGCCACGGCGAGCGCGGCGCGGAGCCTGCCTTCGCGGTTGAAGAATCGCTCGAAAACCTTCATGAAGATTACGCCTACGAGTTTCAGATCGGGTGGAGTCTGTGGGAGATTGAAACTACCGGCGAGCAGCCTCGCTGGATGCGCGAGCCTCGGCTGGTGCGCGTGACTGGATACGGGCCGCTCTTTGACGAGGGCGCTTACGAGGCCGATGGCCATATCCGTATCGATTTTGGCTCGGACGGGCCGTTTCTTGAAGAGGGCATCGAGCTGGACTCGGTGGGAGCTCGGCACGTGGAAGAAAACGTCCGCCAACTGATCGAGTTGACCGCGGCGGTGGAAAAGGCCTCCGGCGCAACGGCGCGCCTGTTGTGGAGCGAACTGGGCGAAAGCCTTGCCCAGCGGCTCGCGGCACGCCTGGGAGCGGCAAACTGAGCGCACGATTCACCATCGAACGGATTCGCACCGTGGTGCTTTCGGCAGGAATTCTGCTGGTTGTCGCGCTGATTGTCTTCCTTGCCGTCGGCAGATGGAAGCATCGTCTTGGCACATCTGAAATCCTTAAGGCCCTCGGACCCAATATCCAGCAGGAAGCCAACGGCTATACCTACTCTCACGCTCTCGGCGCACATGCGCAGTACAAGATTCACGCGTCGAAAGAGGTGCAGTTCAAGCAGGGCAATGCGCGTCTTCACGACGTGAAGATCGAGCTCTACGGCGAAGATGGCAGCCGGGTGGATCGCATTGAGGGCGCCGAGTTCGACTACGACCAGAAGGCGGGCTCCATTACCGCGATCGGCCCGGTGGAGATCACGCTGATGCGCCCCGGCGCGGCGCTCGCGGTTGCGCCCAAAGCTATGGCCAATCAGGCAAAGAATTCCCAGGCCAAAAACGCCACGGCCAAAGCTACCCCATTGTCCAACGCCGCAAAGACGGCTGCCTCGGGCGAGATTCACGTGAGGACAAGCGGCCTGAGCTTCGATCAGAAGTCCGGCATAGCCACCACCAAAGAGCACGTAGACTTCTCCATGACCCAGGGCACGGGCAGCTCCATGGGGGCCACCTACGACTCGCAGGAGGGGCAGCTGGTGCTGGATCACGCTGTCGAACTCAACAGCCCGCGCACAGGCGGCACGGTCGTGCTCCACGCGCAGCACGCGGAGTTTGAACGGGACACCGACCTCTGCCACCTGCAGGCCGCCACGGCCGACTATCGGGGCGGGGAAGCGACAGCGGTCGAGGCCCAGGTACTCTTTCGCAGAGACGGCTCGGCGGAGCGGCTGGACGCGTCGGACGGGTTTACGCTCGCCACCGCGCATGGCGGGCATGTGGCCGCGCCCACCGGGTCAATGGATTTCGACGAGCACAACCAACCGCACCACGGACATCTTGAGGGCGGCGTGGAGATGGACTCCGTGCGGGCGAATGAAAGCAAAGCGGGCAGCCGGCACGTGCATGCAACCTCGCCCACGGCGGAGCTTGAATTCACGCCCAAAGGCGAACTCCGCCACGTTCACATGGAGCGCGGCGTCGAGATGCACAGCGACGAGCTGAGCCAGACGGCGAATTCCAAAGACGGGCAACTGCATGTGAGCCGCAACTGGCGCTCGCCGCTCGCCGATATCGACTTCCGCGAATCCGCGCGCGGGCAGGTGGAGCCCTCCACAATGCACGGGACGCAAGGCGTCGTGGTTACCGGCGAAAGCCAGCGCGGCAGGCAGCCCGTTGTTCCTTCGCGCTTTGCCGCCGACGAGATGACCGGCAACTTCGGGCCCTCGTCGCAGTTGACGTCGATGACCGGCGTCGGCCACGCCTCGATTGAGGAAACCACAGCGACCGGAACCCTGCAAACCTCAAGCGGCGATCGCATTGAAGTGCATTTTCTTCCTCCGTCAGCGGCCGGAGCTGCGCCCGGTTCCTCGCCTAAATCGCAGTCAACCACACCTTCCAGCGGCGCCGCACAAATCCAGTCGGCGGTGCTGGATGGCCATGTGGTCCTGGTGCAGGCGCCGGCCGCCAAGCCGGGTGCGCAAGCCCCCGCGACGATGCGGGCCACGGCGGGCCGGGCCGTGTACGAAGGCGCGGGTGGGTGGCTGCACCTTACGCTGAGCCCTCGCGTGGAAGACGGCGCCCTGCAATTGACCGCGGAGAAGATCGACGTCTCGCACGACTCGGGCGACGCGTTTGCGCATGGCAACGTGAAGGCTACCTGGATCAGTAATGCGGACACAAGATCAGCCGCGTCCGGCACGCAGGTTATGCCTGCCCTGCATTCCGCCAGTCAAACCAGCCTGGCTCTGGGCGGACGCGAGCCTTCCCACGTAATCTCATCCGACGCCGAGCTCAAACAGGTCACCGGCGTTGCAACATTCACCGGGCACGCGCGTTTGTGGCAGCAGGGGAATTCCGTCACTGCGCCGGCGATCATCCTCGACCGGCTGAAGCAGACGCTGGTGGCCCGCAGCACCGACGCCGCGGAGCCAGTGCGCGCTGTGCTGGTGAGCGCAGGCGGCACGGATCTGGCCAGAGCGCCAGGCAGCCTGGGCCGCGCGGATTCAGCCCGTTCCGCAGAAGGAAAATCAAGCTCGCCGTCGGTAATACGAGTACATGGCGGCGATCTGAAATACTCCGACGCCGAACACAAGGCCGTGATGCGCGCCGGAACATTGGGCAGCGTGGTTGCTGAAACTGTCTCGGCAACGTCCGTATCCAATGAGGTTGAGCTCATCCTTCTGGCGCCGGGCAACCACGCCGGCAAGGACGGCGGGCAGGGCCAGGTGGACCGGATGACGGCTCGCGGACAGGTGGTTGTCAACTCCGGCGGACGGCGCGGCACGGGCGAGCAGTTGGTGTATATGAGCGAAACCGGCGAATATGTTCTTACCGGAACCGCGGCCTTACCGCCCAAGATGAACGACCCGGTGCGGGGCAACGTGACCGGGCAGGCCCTGATTTTCTCGAGCTTCGACGATAGCGTCAGAGCCGAAGGCGGCGCCGGCAAGACCATGACCGAGACCACGGCGCCGAAGTGAGATGTGGCCGAGTGTTGAGGGAACCATGAAAGAATGGCGGTATGGAGTTTAGCTACACAATCAGCGAGGCGGACTATCTAAGTGCCTTGAAGCTCAGGTTCAAGCGCATAGCACGCACCGGAATTGTATTCGCCGCCTTGATTTGTGTTTCCGTCGTTCTTCTCCTTGTTGTACTGTTCTTCAGCATTGCGTTGCACAACCCGGGCCACACTATGAAAGCTCTCTTCATGGTTCTCGTTCTGGGCGTCTTGTACGCAGGCGCGTGGATCGATCCGATATTCGGGCTCCTGCCAATGAGACCGCGCACTATGTATCGGAAAAGTCCCACGGCACAAGGGAAATTTACGGCAGACATCACGCCCGATTCGATTTCTGCCGTAAATACGGCTGGGGTCTCCTCCAAATCCGCATGGACTCTTTACGATCACCGGTGCGAGGGAAACGGAGTGATAGTGCCGCAATCCCGCTCAGGCGGAAGTTTTTTACTTGGCTTGGCATCTCTTTCCGAGCCGCAGCAGATGGAACTGCGCGGTATCCTTGCCGCAGTCCTCCCAAGGGAATAATTGGCACTGACTGGACGCCACACTAGATGGAAACACTGATTGCTGAGGGAATTGGCAAATCGTACAAAGGCCGGCAGGTTGTCCGCGGGGTCGATCTCAAGATTTCTCGGGGCGAAGTCGTCGGCCTGCTGGGCCCCAATGGCGCCGGCAAAACCACCAGCTTTTACATTATTGTCGGGCTTGTGCAGCCTGAGACCGGCCGTGTTCTGGTCGATTCGACCGACATTACCCGCGTGCCCATGTACCTGCGCGCCCGCAACTTCGGCATCAGCTACCTGCCGCAGGAGCCGTCCGTCTTTCGCAAGCTCACCGTGGAAGAGAATATTCTGGCCGTGCTTGAAGCGCAGCCGCTGGGCAGCCGCGAGCGCCGCACCCGCACGGAACGGCTGATTCACCAGCTCAATCTCGGACACATCCGGACTACCCGCGGCTACGCTCTTTCCGGCGGGGAGCGCCGCCGTGTTGAAATCGCGCGATGTCTGTGCATCCAACCCAGCTTTATCCTGCTGGACGAGCCGTTCAGCGGCATCGATCCCATCGCCGTGCTCGAGTTGCAGAAGATCATCTTCGATCTCAAGGCCAGCGGCATCGGCATCCTCATCACCGACCACAACGTGCGCGAAACGCTGAGCGTGACCGACCGCGCGTACATCATCGCGGAAGGCCGCATCTTCAGGGCTGGAACCCCGCGCGAGCTGGGCAACGATGTGGAGGTCCGCAGGGTCTATCTGGGCGAGGGATTTTCGCTGGGTTGATGCCGCAACAAGGATTTTGATCACCTCGCGATTCCATGCGGAATTTCAAGGCCAGTTGTGCCGGAAAGGTGGCACGTAAGTCTTTTATTTTGAAAAATATACAAGAAATCATCTTGATGTAACTTCGTTGTTTTCGTTGACACTTTAGGTCATTGATTATGTAACGTATTTATTTTCAATCAGATAAGACAAAAACGCGAAAAAGAGGTTGTTTCTTTCCCTCCGAGCAGCTCTCCTTTAGAGCGGTTTCAGGATAGGTATACCCTATCTGCACTACTGCGAGGTCGCCGCTCCTTGGGGTCGCGTCGACTTGAGTGTATTCCCTTTGGGTACGGCAATCCTGAAACCGCTATTGCCCTTTTGGGGCTGCGCACTTCGCATTCCCGATGCAAAACTCTTCCATTATGCGCCGAATGCAAGAATGAATCGGCAAACCACCTTCGGTGGGGCGGAAGCTCGCGGGAGGCTCGCATGGGATTCATGCGGAAGAGCAAGCGCGGCTTCGCCGCGCACGCGATTTCACAATTCGTGTCGGTGGGTTTTCGGCACGACTGAAGTCATACCCTGATACAAGGCGCATCCAGGGCGGCGTTTGAGACCGCTGAGTGCCGGCCATGTTGAGGCTCGGATTCGGAAGGCTCGTGCGGGCTTGGTTGCCATTTCGGCTCTGTCAATGGGTGGGGACACGTTACCACCACGTGGGATTCCAAACCGCACTTCCCGAATTGATAATGGACTGTGCCGGGAATGATGTCTCGCGGTGAGCCATATTCGGCTTTAGTACTTTTTCAATGCGATTACACTTACACTGAGTCCAAAAGGGAAAACGGGTCCGATCGATGTCGCTACTGCAACCAAAATTGAGCTTGAAAGTCTCACAACGCCAGGTGCTGACGCCGGGCCTGATGCAGATGGTGAGCGTTCTTGCACTGAACAAGCTGGAATTGAAGGAGATGATCGATGCCGAGATGGTGGAAAATCCCGTCCTGGAGGAGATCGATGAATCAGTTCCGATGTTGGATCAGGTTGCCGGCCGCGAGGAGCAGTTGGAGCGCAGCGTTGAGCAGACCGCGACTCCACCCAAGGACGTCTTCTCCGAGATTGACTTCGGGTCGTACTTCCAGGACTACCTGGACCCCGGCTACCGCACACAGCCGGAGTTTGACGACAGCGAGAAGCCCTCGTTTGAAAATTTTCTCTCCCAACCAACGACTCTTTCCGATCACCTGGCGTGGCAACTGGGAGCTCTGACCCTGGAGCCGAGGCTGCGTGAGGCGGCTGAATTCGTGATTGGGAATCTGGACGACGGCGGCTACGTGGCGGCCGGCGACGAAGAACTGGCGATCGCCTTCCTGCACGTTCCCTCGGACGCACTCCAGGATGGCGCAGCCGCGGAGAATTTGGCATTCCCAACCGCGTTCCGGGCAATGGAGAGACCTCCCGGAATGGAGAGCGCTCCGGGCGATGCCGGCCACGCCGCGCAGAGCGGCCATTCTCCGCAATTGCCTTCCGCTCTGGATCTGATCCAACGTGGGATCGACCTGGTGCAGCACCTTGATCCCTCCGGCGTGGGGGCCCGGGATCTGCGCGAGTGCCTGCTGATTCAGATTGTGGCCCAGCAGAATGAGTTCACCCAGTTGTATGGCGGCAAGCCGGACGATGCTGACGCCGATCCGCATCGCGGCTTTCGCGCCGAGGCCGAGGCGCAGTTGGACGAACGGCGGCGCAGCATGGAGGTGGCCGCGCTGATTGTGGATGCGCATCTGCAACTGCTGCTGAAGCGCGACGTGAAAGACCTGGCCCGCGCGGCCCATGTGACGCCGGCAGAAGCCCAGGCCGGGGTAGACTTCATACGCACCCTCGATCCCCGCCCCGGCCGGCTTTACAACCGCGAGCAGACGCGTCTGATTGAACCGGACGTGGTGTTTATCAAGCGGGGAGGGGAGTGGGTGGTGTCAATGAACGAGGAAGACCTTCCCAGCCTGCGGTTGAGCCAGCGCTATCGCCGCATGCTGGTGGCCGAAGGCACCGATAAAGAGGTCAAGGACTACGTCAAGGAGCGTTTTCGGAGCGCCATCCAACTGATGCGCAACATCGCGCAGCGCAAGAGCACGATCCTGCGGACCTGCGAAGTGATTGTGCGGCGGCAGCAGGACTTTCTGGAGATCGGGGTGGCGGGCTTGCGGCCGATGATGATCAAGGAGGTCGCGGAAGAGATCGGGGTTCACCCGTCGACCATCAGCCGCGCCGTCGCCAACAAGTACGCCCACACGCCTCAGGGAGTGATCGAGCTGCGCTTCTTCTTCAGTGAGGGCTCGAACGGGCCGGAGGGCGCGGATACGCCGCTGCTGGTGCTGAAGCTGAAGGTGAAAAAGCTGATCGAGGAGGAAGATGCGAGCCATCCGCTGACCGACGATCAACTGGCCGCCATGCTGCAGGCGCAGGGGATTCAGCTGACCCGCCGCACGGTGGCAAAGTATCGCGAAGACATGAACATCCCCTCGACCCACCAGCGCCGCCGCCGAAACGGGTAAAGGCAGGGAACAGTGCGCAGTGGGCAGTGAGAAACGATGCCACAGTCCACTGTTCACTGTGCACTGTCCACTGAAATTGAGGGACCGGGTCCACCCGCCCGTGGATTCTTTCTTGCTTTCTGTGCTGATCGGCGGATATCCTCATTGAGCCCCGCCATCCACAAAATCACGTGTCATGGGAGCCCCTCGCATGATCCCACGGAAGGCCCTGCTTCCCCGTCTCTGGCCCTTTGCGCCTGCCATCCTGCTTGCCTTGCTTGCTGTTCCGGGCCTGCACGGGTCCAATGAGCCGTTCATCGCTGCAAACCCCGGCCCAGGCAGCGTGACCATCGAGGGCAAGTGGCAGTTCCAACTGGGCGACAGCCTCAACTGGTCCAATCCCTCCTTTGACGACTCAACCTGGGAACAACTGGACGGAGACGACACATGGGGTGACCAGACGCATCCGGGATACACCGGCTTTGCGTGGTACCGGAAGCACATCCAGATCGGGGGACGCGGAGGGAAGCTGGCGGTGCTGATTCCGCCAGTAGACGACGCATACGAGGTTTACTGGAACGGACACAAGCTGGGCGGAAGCGGCAAATTTCCGCCCCACGCGTGGTGGTTCCGGTTCAAGCACGGCACCGTATTCGGGCTGGGAGGGGCGCCGCTGGATGGAGTGCTGGCGCTGCGGGTGTGGCAGGCTCCTCTGTCATCGGACGATGGAATCTGGGGCGGCGGCTTACGAGCCTCGCCTCTGATCGGGTCGCCGGCGGTGCTGTCGATGCGGCCCAGCTTTGCGCAGATAAAGACGGAGTACATCATGCTTCCCCGCTTCATCTTTGCGGGTGCGCTGTTTATCACCGGCGTCATCGCCTTGCTGCTGTATCTGCGCGAACGCCGCAACCTGGTTTACCTGTGGCTTGGGTTGCTGTTGATCAGCAACTTCCTGTGGTGCATTTTTGGCATGAGCATCGTCCTGTTCGGCATGTCGAACTTGGCGAACATCTCCCAGGATGGCGTAGTGCTCGCGGTGCAGAACATCTCGTTATGGATGCTGCTGCTGACCCTGTTCGGCTTGCACAGGCGTCCGGCGTGGAGGCGATGGAGCGTGGCGCTGATCGCGGTCGACCTGAGCGCGCTGGCGTTTGACCTTACGCTGAAGGCATTGTGGGAAAATGCCGGAACCGGCATGCAGGCAGCCGACATTGCGGCAAGCGCCATCACGGCCCTGACGCCGATTTACCTGTTGGTCATCGTGGTTGTGGGTGTGCGCCGACGCGCCTCACGGGGGCTGCTTCCGCTGGCAGTCGCGGCCACCCTCTACGGCATCTACAACCTGGTAGTGAATGCCTCATGGGTGGGCATTCGTTATACCCATTTCCGGCTCCCGTGGAGCCATCTCAACCCCGCCATTCCGCTGGGCCCTTACGTGTTCGGCATCCCCGCAATTCTCAACACAATGTTGTTCCTGGTTCTGCTGTTCACGGTGGCGCGCGAGCAGGCGCGGGAACGCCGCCGCCAGATGCACATCGAGAGCGAGATTGCCTCGGCCCATGAGGTGCAGGATCTGCTCATTCCTTCCGATCCGCCTGTCATTCCGGGCTTCGCCATCACAAGTGTGTACAAGCCGGCTGCCGAGGTTGGCGGCGATTTCTACCAGGTAATTCCTCTGGGCGAATTGGAAGACGAGCCGCGCGCGCTGATCGTGCTGGGAGATGTGAGCGGGAAGGGACTGAAAGCGGCGATGACTGTATCGCTGATTGTGGGGACGGTGCGGACCCTGGCCGAATTTACCAACGACCCCGCAGAGATTCTCACCCGCCTTAACCAGCGGCTGCTGGGTCGCACGAGAGGCGGATTTGCCACCTGCATTGCGCTGCTCCTGGAGCCCGGCGGCAGAACGACGATCGCTAATGCCGGACACCTCGCACCCTTCCGCGCAGGGCGAGAGATCGACTTACCGGGATCGCTTCCCCTGGGCCTGGCACCAGACGAGCGGTATGAATCCATAACCATGCATCTGGAGGCAGGCGAGACACTCACCCTGCTGACCGACGGCGTTCTGGAGGCACGCGGCCCCAAGGGTGAGCTGTATGGGTACGAGCGCCTTTCAACGTTGATGCAGGCGAGACCTACGGTTCGGCAGGTTGTGGAAGCAGCTTGCAGCTTTGGGCAGGATGACGACATCACTGTGCTGTCCGTGGCGCTCACGGCCGATACGGAGAGCCCCGACGCGCGCCTTGAGCTGTCGGCCCAGATTGCTGGCCAATGAGACATGGCGGGTGGCCCCGGTCCCGATGCCTCTTGAAACTACCCTGTGGGCACCCACGGTCCCTCGCCTTTGGGGACCGTGGAGGTGACAGATCTCAATCTCCGCCAAACAGTTGCCGTTTCGCCGTGCACTGCCCACTCTCCACCGAAGTGCGATAGAATCCGTACTTCTCCAGCCGCAGGCTATGCTGGAAGTACAAGAAGCGGAGGCTGACCATGGAAGTGGAGTTCACCGCCCGGCAAGTGAAAATCTCCAAGGCTCTGCGGACGCAGGCTGAGGAGGGTATGGAACGCATCGCCCGCATCCTGGGCAAAACCGCACACGCCAGCGTGACCTTCGGCGCGCAAAGGCATCTGCAAATTGTGGAACTGACGGTGCAGGCGCGCCTGCAGACGATTGCGGCCACGGGCAAGGCGGCCACTCTGGACGCAGCGCTCCGCATGGCCATGGATCATGCTGAAAACCAGGCCCGCCGCTTCCGCGACCGGCGCCTGGAAGGCAAGCGGCTGCCCAAGGGCGAAAAGGTGTTGACGGCGCCGCCGGTTTCCCGGACCAAGGCGCGACCCGCCCAACCCGAGCCGGCAGCCGACGGGGCCAAGCCGGAACGAGCGAAGCCGCGCGCCTCGATCGCGGTGCACTCGTTTCCGTCCCGGGCCACGGTGGTGGAGCCGCACATCCTGAAGAGCGCGGAGGCCATTGTTCTGCGGCCGATGACGATTGAGGAGGCGGTGAAGGAAGCCGAGTTCCGCGACCGCGACCTGCTGATCTTCCACAACGCCAAGGGAGACATGTTTGTGCTGCATCGGCGGCGCGACGGGCAGATGGAGCTGGTGGAGATGCCCTAGCAGGCCGCGGAAAAAGGCTTGTTTTCGGGTTGGATTTAGGGGAAATGGCGCGAGGGCTAAAGCCCGCTCCTCTCATTTTAAACGGCTTATGGCACGACTCAAGCCACCCCAGCGACGAAGACCTGTCGCCGGGGACCCCGGGAAGTCGTGCCCCTTCGCACATCTACGTGAAGCCGGAGTTTTTCCGCAAGCAGCCAGGGTATATGTGGATACACCCTAGGATCGCTCAGTGGCTTTGGATAAAACTCGAATTCGTGAGCAACAATTTGCACGGACTTTGGTTGCAGTCCATGCCCGGTTTAGGGGATGGTTCACCCCCTGCGCCGGGCATAGGATTCTGGTGTAAAGCTGTGTCTCCGGGAGGTCCTGAACACAGCCTGCATGTCGATGTGGCAATCCCCAGGAGGCTATGAGTTTGCTTCTCCCCCAAAGCTCGGAATCTGCCGAACAGCAGGAAATTCTTGACGCATTGCCGGTGCTGGTGTTTCTTGAGCGTGCGGGCAAGGTTGTGTTTGCCAATGCTGAAGCGCGGCAGCTGATCGGAGTGGACGAGCCGGAGTGGACGCCGCGTCCGGTGGACGACATTTTCTGGGGGCTCTCGTCAGGAACGGCAGAGCCGCGCACGGTGCTTACCGGGACGCGCCGCGGCAGCCCGTTTCACGCCACGCTCACGGCCAGCGATGGCCGCCTGCTGCCCATTGAAGGCAGCTACAGCCTGCTCAACGGACAACTGTGTGACGCGATCATCGTGGCCCACCCAGGCGGGCCCAGGCCGGCGCCCCGGCCGCGGCTGATGGAAGACGTGCTTTCGAGCATTCCCGAGGCGGTGGTCATTGTTCACGGCGATCGTGTTCTCTACACCAACCCGGCCTTTACGCACATGTTCGGCTATAGCGCCGACGAGGCCGAGGGCGCCGAACTGCGCGAGCTGATTGTGCCGGAGTCGCGCGCGCATGAACACGCGATGCTGGAGATGGCGCTGGAGCTGGACGCGCACAGGGCCACGCCAACCGTGCGCATGAACAAGGACGGCGAGCCGGTGGAAGTCTCCATCCTGTCGAGCGCCTTGCAGGTGGACGGCGCCAGGGTTGGCTGCATCCTCAGCTTCCGCGCGCTCTCCCTGGGCAACCAGCCGGATGCAGACCGCAACGACGCACTGCACGATCCGCTGACGGGGTTGCCCAACTGTGCGCTGTTTCGCGATCGCCTGAGCCTTGCGCTTACCCGCCGGTCGCGCCGCCGTGAGCAGACTTGCGGCGTGCTGCTGCTGGCTCTGGAACCGCTGGGCGATGGCGGCGATCCCCAGGTTCGCGCCGCGGGGGATGCTTTGCTGGTTGCTGTAGCGGAGCGGCTGCGCGCCGGGCTGCGGTTGCAGGACTCGGCTGCACGGCTGGAAAACGGCGAGTTCGCGATCCTGGTGGAAAACATTCTGGATCCCGGGGGCCTGGATACGGTGGCCAGCCGCCTGTTGCGCGAGATGGAGAAACCGTTTGAAATTTCTGGCGCCGTTGTTCAGCCAGTCTTCAGCATTGGCGCGGCGATGGCTACGCCCGCCCACACTGTGCCCGAACTGCTTCTGCGCGACGCCGGCCACGCGGTATACACAGCGCGTCAGGAGGGGGGCAGCCGCTACGAAGTTTTCGACAGGAATGTGGACATGCGCTTCACCCCGCAGCAGGAGCGGGAGCGGGAGCTGCGCAGCGTGCTCGACAAACACCAGTTTGAATTCTGGTATCAGCCCATTTTCCGGCTGCAAAATGGCAGGCTGGAGGGCTTCGAGTCTCTTCTGCGCCGCCGCCACGCCGATGGCTCCGTGGACAGCTTCCGCGATCTGCTGATGGCCGCCGAGGCTTCCGGGCTCTCGATCAGCCTGGGCCGCGAGACCCTGGACGCCGTCTGCCGCCAGTTGCAGGCCTGGTCTCATGAGTCGAGGCCTCATGAGTCGAAACCGGCTGGGTTCTCTTTGACCGTCAACTTGACCGATCGGCAGTTTTACCATCCCGAATTGGTTGCGCAGGTGAAGACCGCGCTGTCTGCGACAGGCATCGATCCATGGCGCCTGGTGCTTGAGGTGCAGGAGACCACGCTCAGCGACGATCCCGACGCAGCGGTCGGCATTCTGGAGCGGCTGGTTGAATTGCGCGTACGCATTGCTGTGGACAACTTCGGCTGCAGCCTGGCGCCCCTGAACCACCTGATGAACCTGCCCATCACCATGCTCAAGCTCGATCCGCGGCTGACCGCTGCCTCTACCGCGACGGCGCGCAAGCTGACGGTGCTCAAGTCGCTGGTGCGGCTCGGCCACACGCTGGGCATTCAAGTGGTTGCGCAGGGCATTGAGACGCCCGAGCAACTGACCGCACTGTGCCGCATGGGCTGCGAACTGGGGCAGGGCACCCTGCTCTCTCGCCCGCTGAACCCGGAGCAGGCTCTCAGCCTGGCGGAGCAGGGCTGCTGGGTGACGCCGGCCGGCGCATAGCTGAATTCACATCCTCAAGGACTACCCCTTCGGTGTAGCATTTGGCCATGGCTCCTCCCAAAAAGGCTGCACGTGCCAAAGGGCCGCAACCCAAGGCCGCCAAGGCACTGAAAAAACCAGACCTGCCGGTCAAGAAGCTGAACAAAGAGCTGGTCATTGTTACGGGAATCTCCGGGGCGGGCAAGGCTTCAGCCCTGAAGGCTTTTGAAGATCTGGGCTATCACGCCGTGGACAACCTGCCTCTCGAATTGCTGCCGAATTTTGCCGCGCTGGTACGCGCATCGGGCGAGATTGAGCGCGCGGCGATCGTGGTGGATATTCGCGAAGGAACCACGCTGGACCGCCTGCCCGAGATATTGAAGAGCGTGCGCAAGCTGCTCTCGACGCGAGTGGTTTTTCTGGATGCGCAGGACGCGGTGCTGGTGCGCCGCTACTCTGAAACACGGCGGCCGCACCCGCTGGGCAGGTCGGAGACTGTGTCGCGCTCCATTGTGGAGGAGCGGCAGTTGCTGGACCCCATTCGCAACGTCGCCGACACGCTGATTGACACTTCGAATTTCAACGTACACGAGCTGCGCGCCAACATCCTGGAGCGCTTTGGCCACGAGGAAAAGGCCAAGCAGTTGCTGGTCTCCTGCCTCAGCTTCGGCTTCAAGAACGGTGTGCCTCTCGACGCCGATATGGTGTTCGACGTCCGCTTCCTGCCCAATCCGCACTTTGTTCCGGAGTTTCGCAAGAAGACCGGGCTCGACCCCAAGGTGGCCGCGTACATTTGCAGCTTTCCGCAAACCACGGAGTTCCTCTCCCGCGTGAAAGACCTGATGCTGTACCTGCTGCCGCATTATGTGGCGGAAGGAAAGAGTTATCTCACGGTGGCGTTTGGGTGCACCGGGGGCCAGCACCGTAGCGTGATGATGGCCGAGGAGATTGCCGCGCAACTAAAGCTCGCCGGATACCAGGTAAAAGCCCTCCACCGCGACATGCCGCGGTGAAGCGCATGCCAGCTCGCCCAGCGCCTGTTGAGGCGTTGCAAAGCCTTGAGCAGGTGGATTTCGTTCTTATGGCGTGCTGCCCTTCGCCGGGAGGTCACCCAACCATCGGCTTATCGAATTTGCCTGCTCGTTCGACTTTCGATCCTTGTCGTACAGCCACACCCGCATGAGCGGTGCATCGGTCTCCATCGGAAGACTTGGCGGAGCTGTCGCAGCGTGTCCATCCGCAAACAGCATCCACAACACCGGCATCCGCACCTGCCGGGCAGCGCCGTTCAAATCCCAACGGTCCCGCACCAACAAATGCGCCGGCACCATGCGCGCGCGCGGGTCGTTGAAGATCGCCTGCATGGGCGCTTCCAGCGGCGATTCCACGACGACACCGGCAAGTTCGGGATGCGCGGCGGCGATTTCGACGGCGAGATTCGCGCCCAGGTCTTTGCCATCCAGCACAATCGTGCCGGCGGACACATGGCGCGTGGCTGTCAGGTAAATCAGCGCCGACTCGGCATCCTGGCGCCAGCGCGCTTCGCTGGGCCGCTCAAACGCGCTTTGGCCGTAGCCGCGATAGTCGAACGCGAGCACATTCAAGCCCAGATTGTGCAGCGCAGCCAGGTGGTCCACGGTGTCGCCGAGGTTGCCGTTCTGGCCGTGCAGATAGAGCAGCGTGCAGCGGGCATAGCGGGCGTCGGCGGCTGCCGGAATCCACCAGCCCTTGAGGCGCGGCTCGCCTGCCTGGTTGGTTGCAAATCCGACGGCATCGAAGGCGATGTCCACGCTGGCCGGCGTACGCGTTACAGCGGACGTTGGGTGATAGAGCAACTGCCAGCTTCCCTGCCAGAAGAGCAGGCAGAGTGCGCCCCACGCGCACACCGCCGCGCCCACAATGGCCAGGCTGGCGGCGGCCAGGAGCCATCGCCCGCTTACCGTGGGCGCCGGCGTGGTGCGCGCGCGCATGGCCTGCTCAAAGACAGAGCCCGGCATCACCTTCCCCGACGTTCTTCTTTGAGGACCGGATTTGTCTTTGTACTGCGCCATGCGCTTGACCTCTCCTGCTCCGCAACGGGCGGAGCTTTACCTTTATGCTAATTGCGCTGGCGGGGCGGGGCTGGATGGGTTGGGCGAAGCTGGATTGGCGGGAGCAGGGAAACGCGGGCAATCAGGACAGCGAGGAATGAGTGCAGAGCCGGGCGAGACATGATTCATTCATCATGTCATAGAGTCATGTCTCTAGAATTCTTGCAAAACGTCCGAAAGAACAGAGGCAGATTCTTCGCTCACCACCCCCGAACTGAACGACGTTTGGGGCCCCTTTCGCTCAGGATGACAGGCTTTGCTTTGATATGAACTTTAGAGAAACGGTCATTTTAGCCGTAACTCGCCGCGCGAGTCAGTTGCTCAGAATGACAGCCTTTGTTTTGATATGAACTTTAGAGACAGGACAATAGTACTACTGTGTTATAACCGTCTGACGCCGCAGAACGGGCATTGGCAGAGCTGGCGGAGTAGGGAGCGGGCCAGGATGATGCGTAAGGTGGCGATGGAGTGTGGGTTATGCCTTTCCGGACGGA
>Ga0302279_10000746_pt1 | contig 47904 bp, 49 predicted proteins | sample III_Bog_N3_3_FD_194541 | JGI IMG/M metagenome (GOLD analysis project Ga0302279, IMG submission 194541) | Peat permafrost microbial communities from Stordalen Mire near Abisko, Sweden - III_Bog_N3_3 | ecosystem: Environmental > Terrestrial > Soil > Wetlands > Peat | place: Sweden: Abisko... | reverse complement strand
AGCCTCTCGCGCCGCGGCTGCGTGAGCACGGAGAGCGGCGCTGCGGGAGGTTCGACGACGCGGAACCTCTCGCATCGCGGCGGTCGCGACACGTAGAAGCGCCGTGGGGTCGTCGAGGGCCTCTCTCGGAGCACCTCGGGACGCTCGAGGAGAACACAGAGCGTCTCGCCTCGCGGGCAGCGTCAATCGGCGAGCAGGGAGACGCTCCGGCTGCGATCGGAGACGCCCTCCTCCGTCACGGCGCGATGCCGGAAAAAGTAGACGGCGCCCCGTCCGACTCCGTCGAGCGTCGCATCGGCCTGGACCGTGCGCGGTCTTGAGAGCCAGGGCCGCCCGCCGGTCGAGTGCTGCCAGTCGTACGACGCGCGGCCCTTCTCCGCGCGCACGACGAGGTGCACTGCCCCCGCGGAGTCGGGCGGGTCTACGACATCGACTGCCGCCAAGTGGGACAGTGGGACAGTGGCAGCGCCGATTAAAATCGGCAGGAGAGAGTAGGTGACGACGAGGAACCAACATCAGCGAATCGGAGAAGTCCTACCCCGGGAGGAGTCCGCATCTGGGAAGCCCAATCCCTGCGCGTCGTGGGCGACCCACGGGGCGAAGCGTAGGAGGGCGGGTGAGTGAGCCGGGTGATCGAGCCCCGAAAAACTGATCGATGAGGGAGCCCCTGCCATCACTGTCGGCAGAAGGCCACGGAGACGTTCCGACAAGAGCGGACGTGGAATCGTCTCTCCCTCCCCGCATCGTTCATCCCTGGCCCGAACGACGCTTCGCTACCCGTTGACCCGAGGTGGGAGCCCGGTGCGGGAAATCCGCTCGCCGGGTTCTATCGGGGGGCGCGACTGGGAGTGGTGTCGTCCGGCGCACGAAGGAGGAGCGTGTGCGCTCCAGCGTAGAGGGGCGTCCCCCCAGCGCGGAGGAACGGCAGGCGACGCCAAAAGACAACGCCTGCACGCAAGTGGGGGCTGGTACTGGCCGTAGAACGACTTGGAGGCCAGTTCCCGCCCATGTCATTGCCCGCATCCTCCTCCATTGCTCCTGCCCCCCACGAACCCCCGTTGGTCGTGCTCGACAAGGTGATGGACCTCTGCCCTTTCCCGGCGACGGCCCTTCGGATCATCGCGCTGACGAGCAAAACCGACGTCAACGCCTCGGAGGTGGTCGAGGCCCTCGCCTGCGATCCGGCCATGACCGTCGAGGTGCTGCGCGTGGCCAACAGCGCCGGCTACGCGCGGTCACGAAAGATCGACGACTTGCAGCAGGCGGTCATGACCGTCGGTCTGGCTGGCCTCCGCAACCTCGCGACGGCCATCGGGATGATGGGTGCCTTCCGCTCCAAGGAGGAGGCCTCTCTCGAGCTGCACGCCACGAGCGTGCTCTCGGGCGCCATCGCTGCCAACCTCATGGTCCGTATCGACAAATCGCTCAAGAGCTCGGCCTTCCTCTGCGGCCTGCTCTGCGAGGTGGGCGCGCTCACGTGCCTGGCAGTCGACGGGCCGCGTTACATGAAGCTCTGGAACTGCGCGCTGCTGTCGGGTCCGCACTGGTCGCTCAGCGGCATCGAGCGCCGCGAGGATATGGAGAAGGAGCGATACGGAGCCACGAGCCGTGAGATCGGCGCGTGCCTGATGCGGCGTTACCTCCTCCCCGAGGACCTCGCCCTCGCCGTCGAGTCCGGAGGTACGCTCGTCCCGCCGGGCCCGCTCCCGCGAGTCACCATCTTTGCGCGCGTGGCGACGCCGCTCGTCGTGGACGGCTTCCGGAACGAGATCGACACGTCCGCCGAGCTCCGCGAGATCGGCGTTCGATCTGGCATCACGGAGGTCGACCCGGACGATCTCCTGGAGATCTGCAGGGTTGCCGCGGAGGCCGCGGAGCGCTCCCTTCGCAAGACGAGGTCGAAGGCAACGTCCTGAACGGCCGCACGGGCGCCGGTCAGAGGATCTCCTCGATCACGTGGACCGGCCCGTCGGGGCGAAGCTCGCCCGTGCCGACGGCGAGGAGCCGGTTCAAGAAGGAATACCTCGGCTCCGCGGTCTCGAAGCGGGGCGTCGTACGGAAGTAGGGGGCTCCCCGCGCGTCATCGTCGCGGATTCCCTCGAAGGTCATATGGATGAGCGCGTGGTCATCGGTCTCGAGCGTGATGCGCAGGTCGAGCTCGATGACGCCGTCGGCGCGCTTGACCGTCCAGTCGTCGCCGCCAGGCAGCACCTTGCCGCGGAGCCTCTCGCCCTCGAAAGAGCCACCGGTCACCGGAAACGTGACGCGCGTGCCGTGGGGTCCCGCGCCGATGGTCTGGACGCGCGCGGTGCTCAGCCGAGCTGTCATCAAGGGGCGCGACCGCATGGCAGCCTCCGCTGGCATCACAGGACCTCGTAAATCGTGTAGGTCGGCCCGCCTGGGCGCCGATCGCCCGCCGACACCGCGAGCAGGCGATTCAAGAACGCGTACTTGGGGTGTCCGGTCTCGAAGCGAGGCGTGGTCCGGAAGTAATAAGCGCTCGGGTCGACGGCTTCGCCCCGGGCGAGCGCCGCGATTACCCCGGGTGGCCCGTGACGCAGCCCGAACGAGGCCATGTGAACGAGGGCGCCGTCGTCGGTCTCGAGCGTGAGGCGCAGGTCGAGCTCGAGGACACCGTCGCCGCGCAGGAGCGTCCAGTCACCGCCGCCGGGCAGTACCTTGCCGCGCAGCCGTGGGCCCTCGAATTGGCCGCTCGCGACGGGTGCGGTTACCCGCGTCCCGTGCGGCACGGCGCCGATCTTCTGCGCGCCGACCACCGCGACCTCGAGCGTCATCAACAAGCGGGAGTCCATCACACCACCGAGAGCATTCGCCGCGCCACCCCGTGAACCGGCCTCGACGCCGCCGCCTACTGGCAGCCCGATGTGCTCCCGCTCGTATCGAGCGCGACCCCGCTCGCGGCGAACGTCGACGCGAACCAGAAGCTGTCGCCGCAGCCACCGGCCGCGAGGGTCGTCGAGCAATAGTCGCCCTGCGTCAGGGCCGTTGTCGGACACTGGTTCATCGAGTTCTTGTCCGCGCCGGTCAAGAGGACGCACAGGCTCTCGCCGAGCAGCGCGACGTTGACCTGGTCGGCGTCGGTCAGCTTGATGAATCCTCCGACAGCGCCTGCGGTTCGCCACTTCAAGCACAGCGTGGGGTCCTCGGTGCACGTGCTGTCGAGCGCTGCTGCGTTGAACGATCCCACGCAGTTGCCGCCCGCCGAGAGCGTCACGTCCTGGAAAACGACGTGGGAGAGCGGCAAGACGAGCGCGGGTTGCCCACTCTCGATGAAGATCGGGATGTTGAGCGAAGGGATGGGGGCGGAGGTGAACGTCGTGCCCGAGACCGTGAGGGTCGCGGTCTGGGGCGCGAGCGAGAAGCCAGCGGCGGTCTGGTTGGAGAAGCAGAAGCCGACGCCGAATGGGTCGGTCGTCGGGGGGCCTCCGCCGGTCGTCAGCGTCGCCCCGGGCTCGTTCACGGTGAGAAGCCAGTTGAATGTGCCCGTGCCGAGCTCGCCGCACTGCATCTCGTCGAGGCTGACTGCGGGTGTGATCACGCCGTTCTGTACCGTCGATCCGGCGAGCGTGGGGGGCGCGACGATGGTGACGTCGCGCATCCTCAGGGTCTCGGGCGCGCTCGTGTACGTCTTGAAGGGCATGCACGTCGCCGTCGACCCGCACTGCGCCGCGATCGAACAGCCGCCCGCGGAGGGGCACATCTGGGCCGAGCTGTCGCAGTTCGGCTGGGGGAACGTGCCTGGAGGCGCGGCGCACGGCTGGGGGGGGCCCGCGTCGGTCATGACCATCGGAGCGTCGGATGGCGAAGTCACGTCGGCCGGCGAAGTCACGTCGGCCGGGGGGGCATCCAGCGGGTGGGTCTGGCTGTCGATGGGAGCATCCTGTGCCGAGGAGTCCTCTCGAGGAGCGTCGGGTGGTCCGGCGTCCGTGGTGCTCGCGACCGAGCCCCCGCATCCGAGGAGCAGCAACGACACAGGTACCGACCACCCAAGATGCTTCCTGCGCATCCCTCATCCTAGACCACGCGCCTTGGCCCCCGCGCCTTCGAGCGGGTCCATCGCGTCTGGATCGAACGGGTGGATCGTGTGTCGGACATTGGCCCACACCGCTGGAAGGGACGAGAGGCTGCCGCGGTCGGACTATGCCAATCGTTGCCAGTAGATAGCCGTCCACGCCTTCGGGGCAAGGCGCGGGCACACCTGGTGCAAACGGCCCGGCCATCATGCGAACCGCTGCTCTCGTCGCGCTGTCGGCCGCACTCGCCCTTTTCGCGCTCGGCCTCGGCTGCACCAAGGCCTCGACGCTCGGGTCGACGGCTTCGCGCGTGTCGGTCCCTGCCGCCGACGAGGCCCCGCTGATGAGCATCGACGCCATGATCTCGCGCGCAGGGACGCGCTCGTACTGGCCGAACGGAGCGAACGACTGGCAGGCGTTGTCCGCAGCAGACCAGCAGGCGCTCATCGCCGCGAGCCCGGCGTGCCAGGACTTCGTGAGCTTCGTGTTCCCGGCGGACGCCGACGACCCGGCGCAGCTGAACAAGGCGGACGTCGATCAGGCGCTACGCACGGACGGTGCGCTCGTCATCAAGGGCGGACAGATCGTCTACGAGAACTACGTCGGCCCATACGCCGGCCACCCCGAGAAGCGCCACTGCATGTGGTCGGCGACCAAGAGCTTCACGACCGGGATGGTCGGATCCATCGCGGAGGACAGCGCAAACGGGAGCGGCGTCCTGACGCCGGCTGGCCAGCCCATCACGCTCTCGACGCGGCTCGGCGACATGGCGGATCTGTCGGCCGTGAGCGCCGACCCGCGCCTCGCCAACATGACCATCGAGGACGTGCTCTCGATGAACATCCCGGATCCGGTCTGGAACGAGGGGTACGACGGCAACATCCAGACGTCGAACGTCGTCCACATGCTCTACGTGGACGGTCCTCCCGACATGGCGAAGTATGCGGCGAGCGCGCTCATGGGGCCCGCGCCCGCGACCGGCCCGGTCAACGAGTTCACCTACAGCAGCGGCAACGCCGTCATCCTCATGCGCGTCCTCCAGGAGCTCTACGGCGACGACGCCTTCGCGACGTTGCCGTGGACGCAGCTCTTCGACCGCCTCGGAATGACCTCGGCCATGCTCGAGCGCGACCAGCGCGGCGTCTTCGTGGGCTCGTCGTACGCCCACATGACCCTGCGCGACATGGCCCGCTTCGGTTACGCATACCTCAACGGCGGCTACTTCAATGGGCAACAGGTCATCGATCCGACGTTCGTGCAGGCCGCGCGCGTCATCGGCGCGGGCATGCTCGCCCCTGGCACGACGGACTCGGACATCACGGAGGAAGGGTCCTTCTACAGCCTTGGGTTCTGGATCAACCCGAACCCGCAGGTACTCCAGCAGCAAGGCATCAGGAGCTTCGGACCGACCTTTCCGATGACCGTGGACGATGCGGACGCCGGGGTGACCGCGAACGGCCTCTTGCCCGGCTCGAAGTTCTTCCCGAACACCCCGGTCGACATGTTCTTCGCGGCCGGACACTACGGCCAGAACATCATGGCGTTCCCCGAGGACGATCTCCTGATCGTCCGAATGAGCCACGACTCGGAATACTTCTCGAAGCTCGACCGGATCAACAGCAAGGCGCGCGCGTGCTTCCTCGGCGCGAGCGGAGGGTGACATGAAGAGGACGTTCAAGGCCGCAGCCCTGGGGCTCGCCGGTGCCTTCGCACTCCTGGGGACCGCGACCCCGGCTCACGCGGTGACGATGGTCGAGCTCCAGATGGGAGCGTTCGCGATCGAGAATGGAGTCTTCAACGTGGTCTTCGCGAAGGAGGTCTGCTCGTGCATGTTCGTCGACGGGCTGACGCTCCAGGACTGCACGGACCCCATTCGCGACAACCTGCCGTCGATCGCGACGAGCCTGGTCAACATCTCGGTCGACCCCGTGGGCCAGACGGTCTCGTCGTCGTACAAGGGCGCGGACGAGATCAACGTCGCCCTCGCGTCGCTCGGCATCGCCGTCGCGAGCGTGGGAGGCCCCGCGGCCGCACGGTACGACAGCGACCGGTTCGGGTGCGTGCTGACGGAGCTGCCGGCGAGCGCCGCCCAGCCCGTGACGAGCCCGTCGCTCGACGGCGGCACGGACGTGGGCATCGATCCAGGAGCCGAGGGCGGCGTCGATCCCGACGCGGCGACGGATGCAGCGGCGGAGGATGGCGGCGGGGAAGCTGCGCCCGTGACGACCGCACCGAGCTGCGGGAGTCTCGTCGACGGACAGTACTGTGGCTCCGACGGGATCGAGGACGGCGACCCGGCGACGCTCTACGCCTGCGCGGGCGGAACCCTGTCGACCGTCGAGGTCTGCGCAAACGGGTGCCTGGCCGACTTCGGGATGGACAGCTGCAATTGAACGCCCGCGGTTCAGGGCCGGCGGCTCAGTCGGACTGAGCCGTCAAGGAGCGGTGCGTCACACAAATACTACGCGGCAGAGCGTGACATGACACCGGCGGGAGGCACGCTGTGATCATGAGCTCGTCACTCCACGCCTCAAGGAAGGGATGCTTCGCGGTCGGCGCGTGAGGCGGTCCACCTCCCTGCGCCAGGCGGCGTGGGGCGCAGTTCTGTTCGGCACGCTCGGCTGCTTCGACGCGCCGCGCTCGGCGCCGCAGCGCGTGCAGCACGGCGATGACCTAACGCCCCACGCCCGTTCCGACGCCAGGTCGAGCACCGACGCGGTGATCGTCGTGGTGCTCGACGGTGCCCGCTGGCAGGACGTTCTCGTCGGCGTCGATCCATCGCTCGGTACCCTCGCCCCGTCCGAGGTCGTTCCTGCCGAACGACTCATGCCCACCCTCCACGCGATGATGAGCCGAGGGATCGTGGTCGGCGAGCCCGAGCGCGGCGAGCCGATGCAGGCGAGCGGCCCGAACTTCATCTCGCTGCCTGGCTACAACGAGATCTTCAGCGGACGGACGCCCGCCTGGTGCGCGGACAACGACTGCCTGCCGACGCAACAGACGACGATCGTGGACGAGGTGCGCGCACGGCGCGGTCAGGCGGGAGTCTTCTCCTCGTGGGCCCCGATCGCGCGTGCGGCCGCGAGGAGCCCGGGCGACGTCGTTCTTTCGACGGGCATGCCTGGCACCGAGGAGTTCCGACCCGACCACGACACGGCCGTGGCGGGCCTCGCCTACCTTGTCCGAAAGGAGCCGCAGTTCCTTTTCCTCGGGCTCGGTGAGCCCGACGAGTTTGCCCACCAGGGAGACTACCGCGGCTACCTCGGATCCTTGCAGCGCGCCGACGCCATCCTCGCGGATCTCCAGCTCACGCTCGCCTCGATGGGGGACCGAGGCCGGAGGACGAGCGTGTTCGTCACCTGCGACCACGGCCGGGGCCTCGATTTCCGCAACCACGGCGCCGCGTGGCCCGAGTCCGCCCGCGTCTGGCTCGTCGCCGCGGGCGGGAGCATCCCGGCACGCGGGGCCGTCGTCTCCAAGACCGGGCACAGGCTGAGGGACATTGCGCCCAGCATCCGCGTGCTGCTCGGACTGCCGCCCGACCCCTCGCCCGACGCCGGCCAGCCTCTCCTTGCCCTCCTGCCTCGCGGGCTCGACGATAGGTAGGACGCGCACCGCCCGAGCTCATCGATATCGTTCGAGAATCGTAGCGTCCTCGGAGAGAAGCTCTCCCGAAGGACAGAAATGCGAGTAAGAGTCATGGAAATCGTGACGGACTTTGCGGCCGTCGTCGCAAGACCGTCGCATCTTGGGGGATCCGGGTGGGAGACAGAACGGGACCTCTCGATGTCCTCATCGTCGAGGACTCCGAGACCGATACGAAGCTGCTCATACAGGAGCTTCGGCGCGGTGGGTTCTCTCCCCACTGGGAGCGTGTGGAGACGGCTCCCACGTTGCGGGCGGCCCTGACGCGTAGACGTTGGCAGCTCGTCATCTCCGACTCCGGCATGCCGCGCTTGAACGCGCTGGAGGCCCTCGCTCTCAGCAAGGAGGTCCTCCCCGACGTTCCCTTCATCATCGTCTCGGCCACCATCACCGAGGAGACCGCCGTTCAGGCCATACGGATGGGGGCCGCCGATTACGTGACGAAGGAGCACCTCGACCGGCTCGGCGCGGCGGTCGCCCGGGAATTGGGGAGCGCGTCCCGCAGCGAGGTGTCGCCTGCTCCGGAGCTCGACGCCCGGGGGGCCGGGGGCCCTGGGCTCTCGCATGCTCTCTTTGACGAGGTCAGCGAGCTGCTGGCGACGTTGAGGCTCACCGTCCAGTCCGCGCAGCGGAGGCGAGGCCCGTCTCGGGAAAAGGTCCTCGCCGACGTGCTCTCCCTCATCGATCAGGTCATCCCACGGGTCCGCGCGATGTCCCGATCGGGCCGTACGCGTCACGCTCCCGCCGCGCAGAGGCTCACTCCACGGCAGCTCGAGGTCCTCAAGCTCATCGCCGAAGGTCACTCCACCAAGGAGATCGCCGTTCGCCTGGAGCTGAGTGCGAAGACGGTGGAATCCCATCGCGCCCAGATCATGGATCGACTTGGGATCAACCACGTGGCGGGGCTGGTGCATTACGCCATCCGCTTCGGGATCGTCTCGAGCCAGGTGTAGCCAGGTCGCACCGCGTCTCAGGGATACCCTGATGGTGGCACCTACGGTCGCGCTGGTAGGAAGGAGGGGTCATGACCACGGTTCGCGTGCTCGTCGTCGACGACTCCGCGTCGGACGCCAAGCTCGTCGTGGCCGAGCTGCTCCGGCAGGGCTTCGAGCTCGAGTGGGAGCGCGTCGAGACGATGGCGACCTTTCGATCGGCCTTGCTGGGGTCGACGTGGGACGTCGTGCTCTGCGACTGGACGATGCCTACGCTCACGGCCAAGGACGCGCACGCCACGCTGCGGGAGACCGGTCTCGATATCCCCTTCATCATCGTGACGGGGACGATTGGTGAGGAGAAGGCCGCAGACGCGATGCGCTCTGGCGTCCACGACGTCGTGCTGAAGGACAGGCTCGCGCGCCTCGCCCCCGCCATCGAGCGCGAGATCCGCGATCGCAAGCTTCGCCACCGGCATCGCATCAGCGAGGCTCGTTTCACGCTCCTCGCCGAGTCCGGCATCATCGGCATCGCGTTCGGCGACCTGCACGGGAAGCTTCAGGACGCCAACGATACCTACCTGCGGATGCTCGGCTACTCGCGCCAGGACCTGGAGGGTGGCGAGATGCGCTGGGCCGACCTGACCGCGCCAGGCTGGGGGGCCGCCGACGCCGTCGCTGTGAGGACGCTCGAGGCGACGGGCGTGGCTGCGCCCTGGGAGCTCGAGATGCTCCACAAGGATGGGACTCGCGTCCCTGTGCTCATCGGGATCGCGATGCTCGACCCGCCCAACTGCGTCGCGTTCACGGCCGACCTCACCGAGCGCAAGCGCGTCGAACGCGCGCTTCGAACCACGGAGGAGCACCTCCGCCAGGCACAGAAGATGGAAGCGCTCGGTGGCCTCGCCGCCGGGGTGGCTCACGATTTCAACAACCTGCTCTCGGTCATCCTGAGCAACACGGAGCTCGCCGTCCAGCAGATCGAAGGCAACGACGAGCTCAAAGCCGATCTCATCGAGGTCCAGCGAGCTGGCGAGCGCGCGGCCGTGCTCACCCGGCAGCTCCTGGCGTTCAGCCGAAAGCAGGTACTCCAGCCGCGCGTTCTCAACCTGAACGACGTCCTGCGCGACCTGGAGTCACTCCTCAAGCGGCTCATCCGGGAGGATGTCGAGCTCACGCTCTCCTGCGGAGTCGACCTGCCGAACGTGAACGTGGACCCGGGACAGATCGAGCAGGTGGTGGTCAACCTCGCCGTGAACGCGCGCGACGCGATGCCAGCGGGCGGGAAGCTCATCGTCGAGACCCTCAGCGCTCCCGCCGAGCCAGCGGGGGCCGCGCGCGACGCCGTCGAGTCCTGGGTCATGCTCACCGTGCGGGACACCGGCTCCGGCATCGACGCGGCGACGCAGGCGCGCATGTTCGAGCCATTTTTCACCACCAAGGAGCAGGGCAAGGGCACCGGGCTCGGCCTCTCCACCGTGCTCGGCATCGTCGAGCAAAGCGGGGGATCGATCTCGGTGGACAGTGAGGTGGGCCGAGGAACGACCTTCACGGTCCTCCTGCCGGCGGCTCGATCGCGGGAGAAAGAGCGTTCGCAGAGGCCCGACGATACCGCGCCTCGCGGTATCGAGACGATCCTGCTCGTGGACGACGACGCGGCGGTGCGAACCGTCGTGTGCTCGATCCTGAAGCGGCGCGGCTATCGTGTGCTTGCTGCCGAGGGGGCGCTCGACGCTCTGCGCGTCTGGGAGCGGGACTCGACGACGATCGATCTCCTTGTCACCGACGTCGTCATGCCGCACATGAGCGGGCGTCAGCTCGCCGAGCGTCTGCGGCTGCTTCGTCCGGGCCTTCGCGTGCTCTTCATGTCGGGGTACACCGACGACCCCGTCGTTCACGAGGGGGTCAGTGACGGGGGGATAGCCTTCCTCCAGAAGCCGATCACGCCTGCAACCCTGAGCCGCAAGGTCCGCGAGGTACTCGACGCCGTCAGGCCCCCGGGCTGACGGGCACACACCTCGGCCCGGGGCGGCTCTCACCCCGGCGCTTTCTCTTCCTCCCGTACCGATCCCTCCGGCGACCGCGGCGCGACCGTCGCCTCCGGCACGGCTTCTCGCCCCGACCCCCAGCGCGCTACCAGCAAGCCAGTGAGCGCCGCAGCGGACGCGACGAACGCCCACAAGGACAGGTGCCCGCGACCGATGAGCACGCCTCCGACGGTGGGGGCGGCGATCTGCGCAACCGACGTGAGCGACTGATTGAGGCCGAGCACGGTCCCCTGCTCGTGGCGCCCGGCGCGCTGGGAGATGAGGCTCGTCAGCACCGGGCGAAGGACGCCATTGCCGAACGAGGACACCGTCGCGACGACGACGAGCGGCCCCACGCTGTGAACGAGCCCGAGGCCGACGTATGCCACGACCAGCGATCCGAACCCCGCCGCCGCGAGCGGTCCCTCTCCGAAGCGCTTCACGAGCCGTCCGATGAGCCCGCCCTGGAGGATGATCCCGAGCCCGCCCGAGTACGCCAGCAGGTAGCCGATCTCGCGAGGGCCGAAGGGCTGTCCCGCCCAGGTGAAGGTGCGCTCCGCGAACAGGGCGAAGCCTGACGTGAACGTGGAGAACGCCAGCATGAAGCAGAAGAACTGCACGAGGAGCGCGCGGAGGTCGGGCCTTCGGAAATATTGCGCGTAGGCGCCCCAGTCGAAGATCGCCAGGCGCTTGCCCGCTGGCCCGATGGCGGCGCCAGCGGAGTGCGGCGATTGAGGTGGCCTCCCCCCTGGCAAGAGGGTGAGCGTGCAGACGATGCTCGTCGCCGAGAGGCACGCCGCGAGCCAGATGGGTGCCGCGAACCCGTAGGTGACGAGGTTGCCGGTGATGAACGGCCCGATGAAGAAGCCGATCCCGAACGCGATGCCGATGATGGCGAACGATTTGGCGCGATCCTTCGGTGCCGTGTTGTCGGAGATGTACGCCTGGGCGAGCGAGAGGTTACCCGCGGTCGCTCCATCGATGACGCGCGAGACGTACACCATCCAGAGCGCGCTCGCCTTGGCCATCAAGAGGAAGCCGAGGAACGTTCCGGCCTGGCTGAGCAGGAGCATCGGCTTGCGCCCGATGCGATCCGACGCACGGCCGAGCAAGGGACCCGACACGAGCTGACACCCGGCGTAGACGGAGATGAGCAGCGTCGCCCCGAGCGGTGAAGCGCCGAACCTCTCGGCGTAAATCGCGAGGAGCGGGATGACGAGGGTGAGCCCGAACACGTCGACCAGCACGATGAGAAATATCGGGAGGAGCGGGGAGCTCTTTGCGGGCGAAGGAGGTTCGTTCACGATGGCGCTCAACCTATCCGGCTTACCCCCGACCGCGCTCGTTCGATCAATTTTTTCGCTCCCCCAGCCCTCGGTGGCGACGGTGTATGTTAGCTTTCGCTACAGATGAGCAACGGCCGGCGCGACGCGCGCTACTCCATCCGCTTCCCGTGCCAGCTCACGCACGGCAAGAAGACCGTGTCGCTCCTGACGGAGGACGTCAGCGAGCGCGGGGTGTTTCTCTGCACCGATTCGCCGCCGCCGCTGCTCCAGCTCGTGCAGGTGAAGCTCGTTCTGCCCATCGGTGACCGGGCCCTCAAGGCGCACGGCATGACGGTTCACGTCGTCGAGCGAGACAATGCGCAGGCCCGCACCCCTGGGATCGGCGTCCAGTTCTACGCGCTCGACGCTGACACACGCGGCGCGTGGCTCGACTTCGTCCGGCACGTGGAGGAGAACTACCCGCGCTCTCCCGATCAGGCGCCCCTGCGCCTGTACCGAGGTGCGACCCCCGCGCCGATGAGCCGGCGGTTCGAGAAGCACACGGCCGTGCTGCGCATCCAGCCCGCCACGCTCGAGGATCTCGAGGAAATCTACACGCGCGATCTCTGCACCGGGAGCATGTTCGTGTCTCACGAGCTCGTGCTGGCCGCAGGGACGAACGTAGTCGTTCACATAGCGCATCCCGGCAACGGCCAACCCTTCTTGGTCGAGGCGAAGGTCACGAGTACGAGCTCGAATCCGCCGGGACTGGCGCTGGAGCTAGTCGGCATCGATCGGGCGTTCCGCGAGGACTTTCTCGACTTCGTACGTGGCGGCGTTCTCATCGACGACGACGAGATCGTCGACGACTCCGCCGATCGGCCTTCCCGCGCGGATTGACCCCGCTGCTCCACACGGTGACCGGGTAATCCAGTGAACAGTCCGCGCGCGTCGGAGAGCCTCTTCGAACTCCTGGCCATTGCCATCCTGGGTGGCGAGCTTGGCGTCGGCGCGGCCCTCCCGTCGGAGCGTGCGCTGTCCACGGCGCACCGGGTGTCTCGGGCGACCGTCCGCGAAGCCGTCCACAAGCTCGCCGATGCCAAGCTCGCGCTCGTTCACCAGGGAGCTCCCACGGTCGTGCTCGATCCGGAGCTCTCGCTGGATCCGCGCGTCCTCGCGCTCCGGTACCGCCTCGAGGGGCCGCCCGAGAGGCGCGAGACGGCGGAGCGCCGCATGGTGCAGGGCCTGGCCATCGTTTTCCTCGCGAGCCTGCGTGCGGCACCCGCGAAATTGGTCGAGCTCGAAGGGCTCCTCGAAGAGTTCACGGCGCGGGGCTCACCGGAGGGCGAGCTGGCGGACATCGAGGAGCGGTTCTGGACGGGCCTGGCTGCTCTCACCGGCAATCGACCGGTCATGCGGGAGGTCACCTGGTGGTTTCGGGAAGGCCTCGGCGCGCGCGCGGATGACGATGGAGGCGTCCCGGCAGCGGGCCGCGTGCCCTTCTACCGCGAGCTACTCCGACGCTTGCGCGAGCGGGACAGCGCAGCGGCCTACTACCTCGACATCCTCGGCATGCTCTTGCCGGCGTGATCACCCGCGCAGGGTCCGGCCGAACGTCTCCAGGGCAAGGGAGTACCCCAGCGCCGCGAGGGCGGGGTCGTAGCGCGGGCCCTCGTCACGCATGAACGCGTGGACGGCGTTGAACTCGTGCCACGTGAAGCAGACCCCGGCGTCGGCCAGGCGGGCATGGACCGTGGCGCGCCCCTCGGCGGGAACGTGAGGGTCCTGGCGGCCCCACACCATCATTAGCTCCCCGCGAATGTCGCCCGCTCGCGAAAGGGAATCGGAGCTTTTGCCACGCCCGAGCGTGTCGGTGTGGATGTCCGTCGCGTAGAAACAGCACGCCGCGAGGACACGAAGGTTCATCGCGGCCCGAAAGGCGAGGTGCCCCCCGAGACAGAACCCGACCGCTCCGAGTCGCCCGTTGCAAGAGGCGTGACCCGCGAGCAAGGCGAGGACGCTCTCGGTGTCGGCATCGAAGTCCGCGACGGCGGTGTCGTACTTGTAGCGATTGCCCTTGTCGGTGCCCTCCTTGTCGTACGCGAGTACCGTGCCCGGTGGCTCGTGCTCGTGGAACACCTCCGGCACGGCGACCACGAAGCCTTCGCTCGCGAAGCGCAGGGCCGACCGCCTGATAGGTGGCGTCTCCTGGAAGATCTCCGAATAGAGCACGAGGCCGGGATCGCGTCCGGTGCCGGGCGCGCCTGCCGGTCGGTACAGGTGGACGCGCATGACGCCCCGCGCGGTCGAGAGATCTACCGTCTCTTCGGAGATGGTCGTCATCGTCCGCCTAGCTTACCCGACCCTTCTCCAGGAAGGCCGCGATCGCCTCCAGCGTCGCCTCCGACTTCTCTCGATGCGGGGCGTGGCCGCACTTCGTGAGCACCAGGGTCTCGACAGCGCCAGCTGCTCGCCGGCGGAGCGCCTCCACCTGCGCCAAGGTCCCGTACTCGTCGTCCTCTCCCTGGATGACGAGGACGGGTACAGACACGCGTGCCACCTCTTCTTCGATGTTCCACGAGCGAAAGTCGGGACTCAACCAGACCTTGCTCCATCCGAGGAACGCGCCGTCGACGTTCGCCCCGTGGTGGCGAGCCAGACGGGCGCGCAGGTCGGTCTTGTGCCACGCCTCCGCGATGGCCGCGATGTTCGTCACGGTGACGTCCTCGACGAACAGGTGCGGCGCCAAAGTAACCACCGAGCGAACGCGCTCTCCCCCGTCCGCGGCGGCGTACAGCAGCGCGATCGATGCACCGTCGCTGTGGCCGACGAGGACGACGGGGCCGAGCCTTGCCGCGTCGAGCAGCTCCGGGAGGGCGATTGCTTCGTCGTGCATGAAGCTCACCGGACGTGCCTCGGCTGGAACGGGGGCGGAAGCGCCGTAGCCGCGGCGGCTGTAGGCGAAGACGCCGAGGCCGGTTCGGTGGCAGAGGCGCTCGGGAAAGTCCTTCCACTGCGAGACGGAGCCGAGCCCTTCGTGCAAGAGAACGATAATCGGCGATCCCGGCGGTGACTGCCCGACGGAGCGCACCTCGAGGCTGACGCCCCGAGCTTCGAGGAACGACGGCCCGCTCAACGTGCTCCGGCGCGCAGGAGAAAACGTTGAATCTTTCCGGTAGCCGTCTTCGGTAGCTCTCGCACGAAGGTGATCCAGCGCGGCGCCTTGTACGGCGCCAGCCTCGTCTTGGCGAAGCTTTTCAGCTCCGCCTCGATCGCCGCGTCATCCCTGCCTGCGGTTTCCGGGCGGAGCGCGACGAATGCGTGAACCTTCTCGAGCCCGTCGGCGTCCGCCGTCCCGATGACCGCGCATTCGAGCACGGCGGAGTGCTCGATCAGCACCCCCTCGACCTCGACCGGGGAGACCCAGATTCCCCCAGCCTTGATCATGTCGTCCGAACGGCCCCCGTGGAAGAAGTACCCGTCGTCGTTCTGGCAGTACTTGTCCCCCGTCCGGATCCAGTCGCCCCGGAACGTGTGCTTCGTCTGCTCGTGCTTGTTCCAGTAGAACGCCGCGGTCGAATCGCCGCGGACGAGGAGATCGCCGAGGTCGCCGCGCGGGACGTCGTTGCCGGTGTCGTCGACGAGCCGAACGTCGTAGCCGGGCACCGGGACCCCGGTGGACCCCGGGACGCAGGCGCCGAGGCGGTTCGATAGGAAGATATGGCAGATCTCGGTCGACCCGATGCCGTCGAGGATCTCCTTGCCCGTTCGTGCCATCCAGCGCTCCAGGATGGCACCCGGGAGCGACTCGCCCGCGCTCGCGCAGGCGCGGACCGAGGAAAAATCGTGCTCCGCGTGGGCGGCGTCCATCGCCGCGAGCATGTTCGCGTACGCGGTGGGCACGCCGAAGAACAGCGTCGGCCGGTGGCGCTTCACCTGGGCGAAGACAGGCTCCGGGAGCGGACGGCCGGAGAAGAGCACGGCTGACGCGCCGACGTGAAACGGGAAGTATTGAGCGTTGCCGAGCCCGTAGGCGAAAAAAAGCTTGGCGACGCTGAAGCACCGGTCATCGGGCGCGATGCCTAGGACGTGCTTGCCGTACGTTTCGCAGCAGACCCACATGTCGTGCTGCAGGTGGACGACTCCCTTGGGCTCCCCGGTCGTGCCGCTCGAGTAAAGGAAGAACGCGAAACCGTCGCGGTGCGTGTCCACGTAAGAGTCGAGCGGAGGCGACGCCTCGACGCGAAGGGCGGCGTCGTCTGCGCTCCAGAGCTCGGCGCCAAGCCCGTCCAGCTCGCCGGGCGGGAGGATCGCGGGGTCGGTCACCACGACCCGGGCGGAGCAGTCGGTCACGACGAGGCGGTAGTCGTGCGGCTTGAGGAGCGTGGAGAGGGGGACGGCGACGGCCCCGGCCGCGATGGCCCCCCAGAATGCCACGGAGAAAAGCGGGCCGTCGGCGAGGATGAGCGCCACGCGTTCGTCCCGGCCGACACCGGCCCGCTTCAGCGCCGAAGCAAACCGGCGGACCGCCACATCAAGCTCGGCGTAGGTCATCGTCCGCTCGTCGCTCACGATGGCGACTCGCGATCCACGTCCTTCGCGGACATGGCGCCCTACGAACCAGTCGGCGGAGTTGAAACGTTCGGGCAGGTGCTCGGAGGCGCGCATGGTGATGGCGTCCGAGGGTAGCCAGCGGGTGGCCGGACGCAATCCTCCGCCGCGCACGCCGGCGCAGAAGCGAAGCAGGCCGGAACGGCTGGCAGGGAGCGGAGGCGGAGGGCTAGGCCTTCACGACCTTCGTGATCGTGCAGGTCGGATTCTCCCGCAGGATCTTCTTCTCTGCCTCCGCCTGGTCGCGGGCGTCCACGTGGATGTTCGGTACCACGCCACCGTTTTTGGTCTTGATCGTGAAAACAAAGCGCATTGGGCGTGTGGGCCGCGCATTTGGAATGTGCGGACGGACTCTGGGGGGATGGACGCGCGAAAGCCTGGGGTAGTCCCCTTACGATATCACGGACTACCCCGTGCCGGGCCCTCAGATCACTCCGCGCCTCTCCTGGTCCCGCTCGATCGAGCGGAAGAGCGCCGAGAAGTTCCCCTCGCCGAAGGAGGTGTGGTTCTCCCGCTGGATGAACTCGACGAAGATGGGGCCGATGAGGTTCTTCGCGAAAATCTGGAGGAGGTAGCCGTTCTCGTCGCCGTCCACGAGAACCTGGTGCGCTGCGATGCGGGACGGGCTCTCACGGACGCGAGGCACTCGGCGGAAGACCTCCTCGTAGTAGTCGGCGTCGATGTCGAGCGTCGGCAGAGCTCCCTTCATCGCGTCGAGCGAGGCGAGCAGGTCGCGCGTGGAGAGCGCGACGTGCTGAACGCCGGGCCCTCGGTACTCGAATAGGTACTCTGCGATCTGGCCCTTGCTACCCTTGTCCTCGTTGATCGGGATGCAAAAGGTGCCGCAGGGCGAGCGCAGCGCATAGGAATAGAGGCCCGTCTTCTGGCCAACGATGTCGAAGCTTCGCACCTCGGTGAAGCCGTACACGCTCTTGTAGTAGTCCGCCCAGCGGCGCCGGCATTGCGGAACGCGTAGGGCATCGGGTCACGGAGGCGCGCCATGTGTAGACGCACGTCGGCGTTCTCGAGAAACGCGACGCGGCCGCCCAGCCAGTCGCCCGTGCCGAGCCCGCGCAGCTCCGTGGCATGGATGGCCTCCGGTCGCAGATCGCCGTCGATGGCGGTCCACGCGACGGGGGGGACCGTGCGATAGAGGTGCGACGTGCGCCCGAAGAACCCGCGCCGGGCGTACTCCTCTTCGACCGTGCCGTCCGGCAGATCGACGTGGGCCTGTCGGGTGACCTTCCGCGGACATGATTCATCGCGAGCCTCCGTTCCGCACGCATCTACGGGGCTGGCCCGGCACGCGAAAACGCAATGATTCGACCGACTCCATCAAAAAATCCGATGATGCGTCGCCATGCGCATCACCTTTGACTCGCTCGAGGCCCTCGAGGCCATCGATCAGCACGGAAGCTTCGCGGCTGCGGCCAAGGCCCTCCAGAAGGTTCAGTCAGCCGTGAGCTATTCCGTACGGCAGCTCGAGGAGGGACTCGGCGTGAGCCTCTTCGACCGCGCGGGCCACCGCGCCGTGCTCACCGATGCCGGCCGCGCAGCCCTCGAGGAGGGGAGGCGTCTTCTCGCGGGAGCACGTCGGATCGAGGCGCTCGCAACGCGGCTGCGTGAGGACTGGGAGCCTCGCGTCGAGATCGGCAACCTCTGCGTTCCTGCGCAACGAATGCGCCCCTCGCTTGCCCGGCAGGGCGGCGCCCGCTGGTGACTCCTGGCCATTTGGGCGGGCATGGCGCTCGCAATCGGACACGCCATGACTACCCACGACCCTCCGACCGCTCGTCGCTTCGTCGTCGTCACCGGCCTCGACGCGTCTCCTGCCGCCGAGTCCGTGCTCTCGATGGCGTTGCAGCAGCTGCGCGGCAAGCCGAGCCCCCACCTCGCGCTCGTTCACGTCCTCGATCTTGCCACGGTCCCGACAGGCTCTCCGGTGCTCGACGCGGGGCGCGACCTGCTCGATCGCTACCGCGACCGGACCGAGACGTCCTGCGACGCGCGGGTCACGTCGCACCTTGGTGTCGGGCGCCCGTGGACGGGCATCGTCCAGGTAGCGGTGGATCTCCAGGCTGACCTGATCGTCGTCGGCACGCACGGCCGGCGGGGCCTGGAGCGGATGGTGCTCGGGTCTCAGGCGGAGATGGTCGTGCGGCATGCGTCCTGCCCCGTGCTCGTCGTCCGGCCCGACGGGTATCAGGCGCCTGTCGAGGGAGTCCCCGAGATCGAGCCGCCGTGCCCCGACTGCGTGCACGTCCAGAACGAGTCCAACGGAGCTGTGCTGTGGTGCGCTCGGCATACGTCTTCGCACCCGCGGCACCACCTGCACTACGAGTTCCCCCAGGGCAGCTTCGGTCGCGGATCCAGCCTCATCCAGCCCGACTAGTTATTCTCGGGTCCACGCCCCGTCTCCGAGGGTGCCGAGCACCACGTCGCCATCTCGCTCCGTGGCCCAGAGCCGGCTGCTTGCAGGCACGTCGACCCAGTCCGTCGGCTCTGCACGGTCGCAACGCAAGCCGTCGAAGGCCCTCAGGGTGGTGCCGCTGTCGACGCCGAGTACCTGCGTCAGCCTCCTCACGATGGGGGCGCGCGGGAGGCAATAGTCTGCGTTCATGCCTTCGCCCGGCTTGCCCGCGGAGATGACCACGTAGGCCGGCCTGGCCCTCGTCAGGAACGCAGGCGTGGTCGACGTATCGCTCCCGTGATGCGCGACCTGGAGGAGCGTCACCGGGCCATGAAGGTCGAGCTTCGCCTCCTCGGCGTGCTCTGCATCGCCCGTGAAGAGCACGGAAGACGAACAGTAATCGACCCGGAGACCTATAGAGCAATCGTTGGCGTTGCGAGAGCAGACTGACGGCCACGCCACGGGCACCACGGCGGTGACCTTGAGCCCGCCGCGCGGGTTGGCGAAAGGAGCGTCGGGGTGCTCCGGGTCCACGACCCGCACGGAGACGCCACGCTGGTCGGCCGCCACATGTGCGCGGCGGACCTCCGGTTTCTGGGCGTCCTGGCCATTGTCCACGTAGGTCGTGACCGGGAAAGCCGCCAGGACGTCGGGCACGCCGCCGATGTGGTCGGAGTGCTGGTGGGTAATCCACACCAGGTCGATCGGCGCGCCACGTAGGTCGGCGCGGAGCCGTTGCAGTAGGTGCTGGTTCGCGACCGCACACACGCTTCCGCATTCCGGGCGACGTGGGGCGTCTCCCGCATCCACGAGGATGTGCCGGCCGTCGGGAAGGTCGACGAGAGCGGCGAGACCTTGCCCGACGTCGTAGAAGTGGACCCTCAGAGGTCCTCCGCCGCCGCAGGACGCAGCATTCGGCGGCGGTGGCATCGCAGCCGCGCTCCGTGCCTCAGGCGGCGGTCGAGCCGTCGCTGGCGCCGACGTGGTCGGGGTCGGAGTCTTCGAGCACGCGGCTGCTAGGGCCGCGAGGATGGAAACGGCGCGGCCTCCAGCGATCACGCCGCGAGGGTACGCCGTGGCCTATGGCGTCACCAACCTTCGGGTCGCAAATCCTCGGCCGCTCGTGCGCACGCCGTGCACCCCCACGCATGATCCCTCGTCCGGCGGCGGGGCCATCCAGGCGGACGACGCGTTCGTCCGCGGCTACTGCCTGATGGCATCGCCCGTGCAGAGAGATCTGTCCAATGGGATCGGACGACGACGGAATCACCGGGACGTTCTTCCGCGAGGCGCTGGAGGCGGCCAACGCCGTGGTGCTCGGCCTGGATGCTCACGGCACGGTGATATTCCTCAACCGTCGGGGCAGCGCGATATCCGGGTACGAGGCTGACGAGATGCGCGGGCAAGACCCGTTCGTCCGCCTCTTTCCGGATCGAAGCGACGAGGTGCGCGCGCGGCTCCTGAAGGCATCGGTCGACCGGGCCCCCGTCTCGTTCGAGGCCGAGATCACCACCCGAACGGGCGAGCGCAGGCTCACGCTATGGCACGCGGCCCCTTGCGGGGGCGGCGCGGCGAACGGCCCCCCATCGGTCGTGGCCATTGGAAACGACGTGACCGAGCAGCGCGAGCTCGAGCGCGTCGCGCGGCGGAGCGAGCGGCTCGCCGCGACGGGCGCCCTCGCCGCCGGTCTTGCCCACGAGATTCGAAACCCCCTCAATGGGGCGACGCTTCACCTCGAGGTACTGGATCGGGCGCTGTCCCGCGCGCGAAACGTCCCCGAGGACGCTCGAGAGGCGGTCGCCGTCCTTCGCTCGGAGATGCGCCGGCTCTCGGCGCTCGTCACCGACTTCCTCGAGGTGGCGCGGCCAAAGGCTCCGGTGCGTGCAGACTGCGACCTCAACCAGCTCGTCATCGAGGTAGCCTCGTTTCTCCGGCCGGAGGCCGAGTCTCATGCAATCAGGCTCACCGTCGAGCTCTCTCCGGAAGGGATGGGGGCCCAGCTCGACGCGGAGCGCCTGCGGCAGGTGCTGGTGAACCTGGTGCGCAACGCCATCGAAGCCGACTCTCAGGCGGGGGTTGGCAACCGCATCGTGATCCGCACCAGGCGGGCCGGGCCCGTGGTCGAGCTCGAGGTGGAGGACGACGGCCCGGGGCTCCCTGACGCGGACGCCCCCATCTTCGACGCCTTTTACACGACCAAGCCGCGAGGAACGGGGTTAGGTCTCTCGATCGTCAGCCGAATCGTCGAAGATCACGGGGGCAGTGTCGTCGTCGCTAGCAAGCCGGGCAAGACGACATTTACGGTGCATCTCCCGGTCTCGGAGGTCAGACCCAGCTAACATCACCTGTCCACGGCACGCCCGGTGCCATCCAGACGAGGAAGTATGACCATCGTTGGTGGCACGACATACGCGGTAGAAGAAGAACCGCTCGTCCTCGCCTTGAACGCGGGCTCTTCGACGCTCAAGTTCGCGATATATGCCGGCAAGGACGGGCGAGAGCGTCGCGTTGCCCGCGGCGACGTCGACCGGATCGGAATCGGTGGCGGTACCGCCGTCCTGACGGTAGGGACCGTGCGGCACGAGCGGCCGGCCGCCTGCCCCGACCACGCAGCGGCGCTCGCCGTCGCTTTCCGGTTGCTCGAGGAGACCGGGCTTCACGGCCTGCGGATCGTGGGCCATCGCGTGGTCCACGGAGGGCGGGACCATGTCGCGCCGGCATCGATCGACGCGTCCCTGATCGAGAGCCTGCGGTCACTCGTCCCGCTCGCCCCGCTTCACCTGCCGGCAGCCATCGCGGGCATCGAGGCAGCCGCGGCGCGCTTTCCTGGTCTCCCCCAGATCGCGTGCTTCGACACCGCGTTCCACGCTTCGCTGCCCGAGCTCGCGTGGCGGTTGCCACTGCCGGAGTGGGTGTGCGCTCTCGGCGTACGAAAGTACGGCTTCCACGGCCTGTCCTACGAGTACGTGATGTCGACGCTTCCACCGCCGGTCCCGGGTCGCATCGTCATCGCGCATCTTGGCAACGGCGCGAGCTTGGTGGCGGTACGTGACGGCCGCGCCATCGACACGACGATGGGGCTCACACCTACGGGCGGGGTCCCCATGGGGACGCGTACGGGTGATCTCGACCCGGGCGTGATGCTCTACCTCGCGCGCGAGAGGCGGCTGTCATCCGACGAGCTCGAGCACCTCGTGACCCGCGAGGCGGGGCTCGTGGCGATCGGTGGGACGTCGGACATGAAGACATTGACGAAGCAGAGCCCCCACGATCCCGCGGCGGCGCTCGCCGTGGAGATGTTTGCCTACGGGGTGCGGAAGGCCATCGGGTCGCTCACGGCGTGTCTCGGAGGGATCGACCTTCTCGTCTTCACTGGCGGCATCGGGGAGCATGCTCCAGCGGTGCGCGCGCTCGCGTGCCGCGGGCTCGATGCCTTCGGAATCAAGCTCGATCCTGCTCGAAATACGGCAGGAGAGCCGGTCATAAGCGACCCCGACAGCCCGTGCTCCGTCCGCGTCGTCGCCACCGACGAAGACATGGTGATCGCGCGTCACGCGCACGCGTTTCTTGCCACGTCGGGTTCCCCTTCGAACGCTGGCGCCTGATCGAGCGCGGTGCTTCCGCCTAAATTTAGCGCGAGCGCTGTCCTTGCGCGTGCCTGACCAGGCTCGCCACGACCTCGCGCACGGGCGCCGAGGACCATGCCGTGTCGGTCGCGATCGCATAGAAGCCCGACCGAGTGAAGTGCTTGGTCACGTCCTCTGCGTGCACACTGCCGCTGACGCGATGGCCCGGCAAGAGCGAGAGGAACGTCCCACCAAGCCCGAGACGAACGTACTCGAGCGCCGCCGCCTTGCCGTCCACCTCGACCCGAATGGTGGCGCCGAGGGGAGCAAGCTCGTCCATCACGCGTGCCCGCGTCCTTGACCCCTCGCCGTAGAGAATCAGGGGCACCCGCGCCATGTCGGCGAGCGAGAGCGTGCGCCTGGCTGCCAGTGCGTCCGTGCGCGGCACGACGAACCACAGCCGATCATCGGCGAGGTGCTCGCTGGCGAGCCCGCTTGGCGGTGTGGCTCCCCGTAGAACGCCGAGATCGACCTCGCCGGCCCGAACCATGCGCTCGCAGAGAGCGCCTCCCGCACGGCGCACGACGAGCTGAACGCCGCGTGGCCTTCTCTCGAGCTCGAGAAGGGCGCGCGGCAACAGCTCCGTCGTCACGGTTCCGGTACAGGCCACCGTGAGCCGCTCGCGGGACCCGGCAGCGTCCGCTGCGACCTCGCCCGCGGCGAGCAGCAGCCGGTTGGCTCGATCCAAGAGACGAGCTCCCGACGCGGTCGGTGAGAGGCTCGATCCTCGGCCGCGTAGCAGCGGCACGCCCACCCACGTCGACAGGCTCTGGATGCGGCGCCGAAGGACGCTCCGGTCGACGTGCAATTCGGTCGCGGCCCGTTCGACGGCCGAGCGCCCGCCCGCTCGGACGTGACGCACGAGCACCACGAAAGACTCGAGGTGCAGGAGTAGATCTCCGGGGTACGCGGTTCTGATGATGCGCATGATGCATCATTCCTGGGCAAACGTTGCATGGTTCGCGCGGGCGCGCTGCCTATCATCAGAGCCATGGAGGCCTCATGACCGCTACGACGCTTGCCGTCCTCACCGTGGTTCCTCACGAAGGGCGCTACCTCATCGTCGAGGAGCGCGATGGTACGTTCTACTTGCCTGTGGGTAGGGTCGAGCCAGGAGAGAATCTCATGGCCGCAGCGGTGCGGGAGACCGCCGAGGAGGCGGGCACCGCCATCGGGCTGCGCGGGATCCTCGGTATCGAGCACTCGTGGGTTGCGGGAGCGCCCTCCCGCATGCGATTCCGGTTCGTGTTCGTCGGGTACCCGGCGATCCTCGCGCCTCCCAAGTCCCAGGCCGACGAGCACAGCCGCGGCGCGCACTGGCTGCGCAAGGAGGAGCTACGGCACCTGCCGCTACGCCACGAGGAGACGCTCGGGTGGATCGAGCGATTCGAGACGGGGCAGACGTTGCTGCCCTGCGCGGCCTATGACTGGTACGGACCGCACGACGACGCGAGCTGGTCGGCGCGCGGCGGGTGAGCCTAGCCCCGCCAACGGAGGGAGCCCGGCGGCAGCAGGGTTCGTGAATTGCACTCGTGGCTGGGTGGAGGCCACGATGAGCGGGACCGTGAGCGACTTCGTCTGGGAACGGCTGGCAGAGTGGGGAGTCGACCGCGTGTATGGCTACCCTGGTGACGGCATCAACGGGATGCTCGGCGCGCTGAACCGAATCGCCCATGACGGCAACTTCATCCGGTTCATCCAGGCGCGACACGAGGAGACCGCCGCGCTGATGGCATGTGCGCACGCGAAGTTCACTGGCAAGATCGGGGTGTGCATCGCCACGAGCGGGCCCGGTGCTGTGCACCTGCTCAACGGCCTCTACGACGCGAAGATGGACCACCAACCCGTCCTGGCAATCGTCGGGCAGACCGCGACGACGGCGATCGGCGGGGACTACCAGCAGGAGATCGACCTGCCGGCCCTCTTCAAGGACGTCGCCCACGAGTACGCCCACACGGCCATGAACCCGGAGCAGCTGCGGCACCTCGTCGACCGGTCGGTCCGGATTGCCTTGTCCGAGCGAACCGTATCCTGCCTCATCATTCCGAAAGATCTCCAGGAGGTCGTCTACAAGAGCCCTCCCCGTGTGCATGACACGGTGCACTCGAGCGTGGGTTACGTCGCGGCGCGGGTGATACCCACCGAGCATGAGCTCGACCATGCGGCACAGGTGTTGAACGAGGGGGACCGGGTCGCGTTGCTCGTCGGCGCGGGGGCGCGGGGCGCGGGCGACGAGGTCCTGCTCGTCGCCGATACGCTGGGCGCGGGAATCGCGAAGGCGCTCCTCGGCCGCACCGTGGTGGCCGACGACCTGCCGTTCGTGACGGGCTCCATCGGCCTCCTCGGCACGAGGCCGAGCTGGGACCTCATGACGACGTGCGACACGCTCCTCGTCATCGGATCCAGCTTCCCGTACGCGGAGTTCTTGCCGCGGGAAGGTCAGGCTCGGGGCGTCCAGATCGATCTCGACCCGCGAATGATCGGCATCCGATACCCCATGGAGGTAAACCTCGTCGGCGACGCCCGCGAGACACTGCGGTCGCTCTTGCCCCGCCTTCGTCAGAAGCCTCTCGCGTACTGGCGCAGGAGCATCGAGGAGGGTGTCCGCGACTGGTGGAAGCTCATGGAGGAGCGGGCGCACATCCCGGCCGACCCGATCAACCCCCAGCGCCTGTTCTGGGAGCTCTCACCGCGGTTGCCAGACGACTGCATCGTCGTCGCGGACTCCGGCTCGAGCGCGAGCTGGTTCGCGCGCGACCTCAAGATGCGCGCGCCCATGATGGCCTCCGTCTCGGGTGGGCTGGCGACGATGGGGTGCGGCGTCCCCTACGCCATCGCGGCCAAGTTCGCACATCCGGGTCGGGTGGCGATCGCCTGCGTCGGAGACGGCGCGATGCAGATGAATGGGATGGCGGAGCTGCTCACCATCAGCCGCTACTGGAAAGAGTGGTCGGATCCGCGTCTCATCGTCCTCGTCCTCAACAACGGGGACTTGAACCAGGTCACGTGGGAGATGCGGGCGATGGAGGGCGATGCACGGTACGACGCATCGCAGGACCTCCCAGCGATGAACTTCGCCGTCTTCGCGGAGCTCATCGGGCTCAAGGGGATTCGCCTCGAGACGCCGGACCACATTGGCAAGGCCTGGGACATCGCGCTCGCCGAAACACGCCCCGTCGTCATCGATGCCGTGGTGGACCCGGACGTTCTCCCTCTTCCGCCGCACATCACGCTCCGCCAGAGCAAGGCGTTCCTGAGCGGCGTCCTCAAGGAGGACCCTCGACGCGCAGGCTTCATCCGCCAGGCCCTCCGAAACATGTTTCCGTCGATCGCGCAGAGGAGCTGACGCCGGCAGTCGACCGCACGCAAACCGGCGCGCGCTGCTACAATCCCCGGACGAGGCTCGGTCTGGAGGCTCGCCCGCGCCGTGGACGACCCGGAAAAGCAGCGCTTCGTGCGAAAGGCCAGGATCGCCGCCGTGGTGGCGGTCGTCGTAGTTCTGCTCGTCGCCCAGCGCCTCGGCGTGTTTCATCTCTTCGCGGAGCCTGCGCGCGTTGCGCAGTCGCTCGTCCAGCTCGGTCCGTGGGGCTACGTCGCGTTCGTCGTCGCCTACGCGGCGCTTCAGCCCTTCGGTGTTCCGGGTACGGCCTTCATCATGGCCGCGCCGCTCATCTGGCCCTGGCCCATCGCGTTCGGACTGTCGATGACGGGAACCATGGCGGCGAGCGTCGTCGGTTTCTCGTTTACCCGTTTCGTCGCGCGAGACTGGGTGGCGGGCATGGTCCCGGCGCGGTACCGGAAGTACGACGATGCGCTCGCCCGGCGCGCTTTCCTGACGGTATTCTTGCTTCGCCTGGTGTTCTGGATGCCGCCTCCCTTGCACATGTTCTTCGGCGTATCGAAGGTGCGGTTCTGGACGCATTTCTGGGGGTCCTTGGCGGGCTACGTGCTGCCGTTGTTCCTCGTGAGCTTCTTCGGGCAGAGGCTCTTCGATGCAGTCAGAAGAGCACCGCTCTCGGTGTGGTTCGGGACAGGAGCCCTCGTTGCCGTCACGGCGGTCGTTCTCGTGCTGCGCGAGCGCCGCGCCGCGCGCGGGAGGATTGCGTGAGGCATGCATGGCCGTGCGTGACCTCGGCCGTTCTCGCCTGCGCAGGCGCGGGGTCCGCGCCCGTCGTCGAGGCTCCGGTGGTCGTGGAGATTCACGCGGCACCGCGCGCTGCGGGGCCGGTGTCGCCACTGCCGGCACATGGGACGCCAGCCCCGGCGGACGACCCGTTCGATGTGGGTACGACGTGGATCGGAACGTACGACTGCGCGCAGGGAGCCACCGACCTGAGCCTCGAAATCGCGCGCGTCAACGCGAGCCGGATCGAGGCGGTCTTCGACTTCGCTCACGAGCCCTCCGGGGCGAGCGGCAAGTTCTCGATGCACGGAACCTACGAGCCGGCGTCGCGCGTCATACGCTTGCAGGCAGGGGACTGGCTCGAGCGGCCCGCGAGCTACGTGACGGTGGACTTGACGGGCCACGTGAGCGCTGACGGTCGGTCCGTGACGGGGCAGGTCATCGGGCCAGGCTGCGGACGATTCTCGCTCAACCGCCTCGGCGACTGAGGCCCCTGGTCGTCATGACCACTTGAGGTGCAGTCGCGAGGACGCGAGGGGCATGCCCCTCGTCTCACCATCCCGCTGCGGAAGGTCGGCGTGGGCCACGATCGTCCGTGCCCCCGCAAGCTGCATCGCGACGGGCAAGAACCCTTCGAAGACCTTGAGGAGCCAGTCGATCACTGGCTCGGGAACGGCTCGCAAGACGACGTCCACCGCGCGATCACCGACCGACCGGCTCTCGACCGACCCGAAATCGAAGTACTGCATGTAGAGCCGAGGGATCCGGGCGGCGAGGAGCCCGGGGGACGCCAGCTTGAGAAGGAATCGATAGACGCCCTGCGTATCGCGCACGGCCTGGAGCCGCGCGCCCTCCTTGGCGTACGTCAGCGGCGGCATGCCCGACAGCTTCGCGGCGACCCTGCTGAAGGCGAGCAGAGGGAGGATGTCGTAGCGGCTCGCCGCAAGAAACTGCTGCTCGAAGAACGCCCGCAGCTCACCTGACTCGACGTTCGCCAGCACGTGGGGAACGCCCCCGGGGCAGCGCCGGTTCGTCGACTCGAGCAGGCCGAGGTATACGTTTCCCTTCGCGCGAAACGGGCTTGTGCCGGGTGCAAACATGGATGAGCCGGGTGTCGACGGAGACGCCGTCAGGCCCGATGAATACCACAGTACCGTCAGCCTCGTAGGCGTGCCCGTCGGTTCCTTGGCGTCAGGTCACGACGCCGAGCTCCATGAGCTTTGGCAAGCGAGTCACTCGAAAGTCCTCGACCTCCGCCATTAGGGCGCGCTCCTGGTCTCCCTCGACAGGCCGACCGCCTACCTTCAACAGAAACGGCTGGCGCGCGAGCAGAGCATGGACCCACGCCCTTCGTTCGGCGTGCGGCGCCTCCGTGAGGAGGCGCAGCGCCACCGCGTGCAGCATCGAGAGAGCGATCCCCGTGCCGGCGGCCGGTGCGGCGAGCACGATGGGAACGTCCGCCGCGAGCGGCCGCGCTAGCATCATCCGGTTGTACAAGGAGGGAATCGTCAGATCCGGCGTGTCGCCGGGGAGCGGGGCGTGCGTTGCATGCAACATGGGCGAGACCTGGCCACCCAGGACGAGGCGCCGGACGGCGTCGCGGATCCGCGTGAGGCCGAATCCGACCAGCTCTGGTCTCTGCGCCAGCGCCGGTACCGTCGTGGCGCCTTCCCCGAGAGCGGGCAACAGCGCATCGAAGATCTCGCCAGCGAACTGCAGCGTGTAATGGGGGAGCCGTACCTCCCGCCCCACCGGACCCGGGCGGAGAGCCGTCCCGAACGGCGTCGCATCCAGGTACGCGCGCGTCTCGTCGTCGGCGCGCGGCGGGCGTCCCTTCACGTAGACGTCTCGGCGGAAGTACTCGTTGATGGCGTAGTCCTTGAGGCTCTCGAAGGTGACGCGGTCCTCGACGCCCTCGAAGAGGGGCAAGAGCTTGGCAGGAATCGCGAGATCTCTGTAGTTGAGAAAGAGCGGGAGCTGGCCGATGAAGTGCAGGCCGCTTGCCGCCATGTCCGTTGCGACGTCGCCGAAATACATCGGCGCCCAATGCGCGTGCAGATACTCGTGGACGACGTACGGCAGCGCGACGCGCTCGAGCGTGGCGAGCATCGCCTTCGCCGGAGGATTGTTGGCAAAGTACTCTGCGCCAGCGTCGGAGAGCCGCTTCGCGAGAGCCAGGCCTTCCTTCGCGCGCTCGAGGCTGCCGCCGACGACTGCGGCCCCGCGATCGAGCAGCAGCCGTCGCAGGGGCTCGACGGCAGCCCAACCAGGGAGCGCGTTGTAGCTCACGTACAGGAGTCCGCCCGGCTTGAGCTTTGCGGCTGCGATTTCGATCACGGCCTTTCGCTTGGCCGGGCCAACCCAGCTGAGGACACCATGCGCGCCGATGAAATCGAAAGCGGGCAGGTCTTCTCGGAGGAGTTCCGTGAAGTCCTTCTCCAGGAAGCGGGCATTGGCCAGCCCGCCGTCATGGGCGAGCCGGTTGGCGGACGCGATGTGCTCGGGGTTCAGGTCGACACCGACGAAGCGTGCGCTCGGGTTGGCTGCGGCCAGGGTGGCCGTCGTGTCGCCGTGCGCCGCGCCAAGCTCGCAATAGTCGAAGTCCTCCGCCGGGGGCGCCGGAAACCCGTTCAGCGCAGCGACGAGACGGAGGCGCGCTGGGCTGAGCTCCTCGACGAAGCTCCGGACGTAGGGCACGTCCGTGACGTACTCCGGGCGGGGCGCGGGCGTCATTGGGTGAGTCCGGGCCCGCGCGAACAATTCCGATGCATCGTGGCATCGTAGTCGCCCGATGGCGGCTTCGCTCAGCAGATTCGCGGTAGCTGCGCGCCCGCCGGCAAGTCGACGATTCTCTCCCTCCCGAGCCGCGTCGACAGAACGACGGTGCCTGGTCGCTCCGCGGTGACGCGACCGATCCGGGCTGCATCCCGGCCGAGCGGGTCACGCCGCATGGCCTCGAGCACGCGGCCGGCGGATTCCTCGGGAACGAACGCGACGAGCTTGCCCTCGTTGGCGAGCAGGAGCGGATCCAGCCCCAGGATCTCGCACGCTCCCTTCACGCCGTCACGCATCGGAATGGATGCCTCGTCGACCTCGATGCCCAGGCGGCGCCGGGACGCGATCTCGACGAGAGTTGCCGCCAAGCCGCCGCGCGTTGGATCGCGCATGGCGTGGATGTCCCGGCTTGCGGCAAGCATGGCCTTCGTCAGACCATGCAGAGGAGCCGTGTCGCTGCGGACGTCCCCTTCGAGCTCCAGCCCTTCGCGGACCGACAAGATGGCGACCCCGTGGTCCCCGATGGTGCCCGAAAGCAAGATCGCATCTCCCGGCTTTACCTCGCTCGAGCCCAGACGGGTGCCTTGCATGGGAATCCCGACGCCGGCCGTGTTGATGAAGATCTTGTCCCCCTTGCCTCGGTCGACGACCTTGGTGTCGCCCGTCACGATGGCCACGCCCGCTCGCTCGGCTGAGCGGCGTATGGAGGCAATCACGCGGTCGAGGTCGGCGAGCGGGAAACCCTCCTCGAGGATGAATGCCAACGACAGGTAGAGTGGCGCCGCGCCGCCCATGGCAAGATCGTTTACCGTACCGTTGACAGCGAGCTCACCGATGTCGCCGCCGGGGAAGAAAATGGGCGTGACGACATAGGAGTCCGTCGTGAACGCGAGACGTGGACCCAAAAAGGGGACGATGGCCTGATCGTCGAGCGCGGCGAGCGCGGCGTTCTGGAAGGCAGGGAGTATTCGTCGCTCGATGAGCTGGGCCGTGAGCTTGCCACCACTCCCGTGGCCGAGGAGAACTTCACCCGTCGCGCCGATGGGGGCAGGACAGCTGGGAATGGCACTTCCGGTGGAAACGAACGGCATCGCGGTTCTCCCGTTGCAAGACTCTGGTGACGAAGGACCCCTCACGCCGCGCCGGTCGCGGCGCCCGCACCTTGCCTGTAGAGGTAATGGGCGGCGCAAGCGCCCTCCGAGGAAACCATGGTGGCGCCCAGCGGAGCCTCCGGCGTGCACTGCCGGCCGAAGGCTGGACAGTCGTGCGGCTTGCGCAGCCCCCGCAGGATGAGCCCGCTGATGCAGGTGGCGTTCTCCTCCGTGGCAATCGCGCTCACGTCGAACAGGTGCTGCGCGTCGTGATCCCGGTACTCTGGCCGCAGCTTGAGCCCGGACGCAGGGATCGACCCGATCCCCCGCCACTTGCGGTCGGTCACCTCGAAGACGTTCTCGATCAGCGCACGCGCCGGGAGGTTTCCGTCGCGTGCGACGATGCGCGTGTACGGATTCTCGAGCTCGGCACGGCCTTCTTCGAGCTGACGAAGCAGGGAGTAGAGCGCGTCCAGGAGGTCGATTGGCTCGAAGCCGGCGACGACGATGGGAACGCGATGGGACTGGCAGAGCACCTCGTACTCTGACGTGCCCATCACGGCGCAAACGTGCCCTGGGCCAAGGAAGCCTTGCACGCGGTTCTCGGGGGCCTCCAGGATCGCCTGAAGCGCCGGCGGAACGAGGACGTGCGACGCGAGCATCGAGAAGTTTCGGACACCGTCCTCGCGGGCCAGATGAACGGCCATCGCGTTGGCGGGCGCCGTGGTCTCGAAGCCGATCCCGAAGAAGACGACCCGCCGCCGCGGGTTTTCCTTGGCGATGCGCACCGCGTCCAGCGGCGAGTAGACGATACGGACGTCGGCGCCGCGGCTTTTCAGGATGAGCAGGTCGACCCGGGAGCCCGGCACGCGAAGCATGTCCCCGAACGAGGTGAAGATGACGTCGGGCTGGCCGGCGATCGCATGTGCCTGGTCGATCATCTCGAGCGGAGTGACGCACACCGGGCAACCGGGGCCGTGGACGATCTCGACGCGTCGGCCGCCGTCCGCCGGCATCATGCGATCGACACCGTAGCGGACGATCGCGTGCGTCTGGCCACCGCAGACCTCCATGATGACCCAGGGCCGCGTGACCAGCCGGTCGATCTTGACGCGAAGCGCGTCCGCGAGCTTGCGATCCCGATATTCGTCAACGTACTTCACGAGGATCTCCGTTCTGTGAAGCGTCTCCTGGCAGTGCACCGGCCGCGTCTGCCGCAACTCCGGCGAGCAGATCGTCGAGCTGGCCGATCTCCTCCAGGACCTGGTAGGCGCGTTCAGCCTCGTCCCGATCGATCTTCGAGATGGCGAAGCCCACGTGCACCAGCACGAAGTCACCGACCGCCGCGTCGGGAACGCACTCGAGGCAGACCTCTCGAAGAATTCCACCGAACCTGACCTTGCCGAAGCGCAAGCGAGCGTCCTCGCGAACCTCGACGATCTCTCCCGGGATGCTCAGGCACATGGGTGGCGGTCCCTTTCGGCATGCTGATGGATACGGAACGCTGCAACCGCCGCCTGGCCGAGCGCGAGCCCCCCGTCGTTCGGCGGCACCATGCGGTGAACGAGGACCTCGAATCCGTCCTCCTCGAGCAGCCGCTGCGCCGTCTCGGAGAGCAGACGATTTTGGAAGCACCCGCCGGAGAGCGCCACCGTTCTCGTGCCGGCGCGCTCGCTCGCCCGCCGGCACGAACGCACGATGGCCGATGCGAGGGTGCGGTGGAAGCGCGCCGAGACGATGCCGGTGGAGACTCCCCCTCGCAGCTCGTCGGCGAGGGCGCGGATCGTGGGGCGCAGATCGATCTCGAAGGGCTTCCCCGGCCATTCCGCGATATCGACCGGGTAGTCGCCCAGATCTCCTGGCGCCGCCCGCGCCTCGAGCTCGATGGCCGCCTGGCCTTCGTAGGTGGCGCGCTCGCAGATCCCGCATATGGCCGAGACCGCATCGAACCAGCGGCCCGCTCCGGTGGCACGCGGGCTCGCCACGCCGCGCAGGAGCAGAGCCCGGATCGTATCCAGCGGCGGACGACGGAGCGACTGGCGAGCGGCCTCGTCCGCACGCGATTCGAACAGGTCGAGCGGTAGGCCGGCATCGAGGAGCGCCGCCACGCCGAGGCGCCACGGCTCTCGAATCGCCGCCTCCGCTCCAGGGAGCGCGATCGGGCGAAGGTGCCCGAGTCGCCGAAAGTCAGCCAGGTCCGCCCGGAGGACCTCTCCTCCCCAGAGGTCGCCGTCGGGCCCGCAGCCCGTGCCGTCGAAGGCGATGCCGATGACGGGCTCCACGTGACCGTGCTCGGCCATGCAGGATGCGACGTGGGCGTGGTGATGTTGAACCGCGGTGGCTTCCCGCATCGAGTCCAGGGCCCACCTCGTGGAGCGATAATCGGGGTGCAGATCGTGGGCGACGCAGCGCGGTCGCACGCGCAGGAGCGCCGAGAGCTTGTCGATGACCTCGGCGAAGAACTCGAACGTCTCGACGTTTCCGACGTCGCCCAGGTGAGGAGAAAGGACGGCTTCGCTCCCCCGTGTCACGCACACGGCGCTCTTCAGCTCGGCGCCCACCGCGAGGACGGGGGGAGCGGCGAAGGGGAGCGCGACGTGGAGAGGCGCTAGCCCGCGGGCGAGGCGTATGGTCTGCGTTGCCCCAGCCACGACGCGGACGACGGAGTCGTCAGCCCTCGCGTGGATGTCCCGGTCGTGCATCAAGAACGCGTCGGCGATCCCGGCGAGCCGCTCCAGGGCCGCGTCGTTGCTCCGCGCGATGGGCTCGTCCGAGCGGTTGCCGCTGGTCATGACGAGCACGGGGACGGCGCCAGCCAGCAAAAGATGATGGAGCGGAGTGCACGGCAGCATCACTCCTACCTCGCGCAGCCCCGGCGCTACGCTCGGCGAGACGTGGTCGTTCTCCGTCCTCTCCATCAGGACGATCGGCGCGGTCGGCGCGCGGAGCGCGCGGATCTCCGATTCGCTCGGCCGGGCGAAGGTGAGGACCTCGGCGAGGTCCCTGGCCATGAGCGCGAACGGCTTGTGGGGTCGCAGCTTGCGAGCGCGGAGCCGCGCGACGGCGACCTCGTTTCGCGCGTCCACCGCGAGCTGAAAGCCCCCCAAGCCCTTCACGGCCACGATCTTCCCGGAGCCGAGCTCCTCGATCGCGATGGCGATTGCCGTGTCTCCGGAGACCCTCGCTCCCCCCTCGCCGACCAGCTCGACACGTGGCCCGCAGTCGGCGCAGGCGTTCGGCTCGGCGTGAAATCTCCGGTCGCCCGGGTCCTCGTACTCCTTGCGGCAGGCCGCGCAGAGCGTGAACTTCGACATGGTCGTGCGGTCGCGGTCGTAAGGAACGTCGAGCGCGATCGTGTAGCGCGGGCCGCAGTCCGTGCAGTTGATGAATGGGTAGCGGTAGCGGCGGTTCTGGCGATCGAACAGCTCGCGCAGACACTCGTTGCACGTGGCCGCGTCGGCCGGGAGGGAGGTCGTTGCGGCTTCCCGCCCCTCGCTCTCGGCCACGATGAACTCGCGGTCGCCACGAGGCCTCATCTCGCTCTCCTCGATCGCATCGACGCGAGACAGCGGCGGCGCCACGATCCGAAGCCTCGCGCCGAAGATGCCGATGGCGCTTCTGTCTCCCTCGATCTCGATGAGGACTCCGTCGCAGTCGTTGCGGACGAATCCGGCGAGCCCGAGCGAGCGTGCGAGGCGGTAGACCGTCGGACGGAAGCCGACTCCCTGGACCGTGCCGCGCACGCGAATGCACCGCCGGCTACGGCCGAGGCTCTGCTCGCGACCCATGGACTCCATTGCGCACCCTCCCTGGCCCCACGCCGCTACCCCCGTGCACGTGGACGCGCAAACCGAATGTGTAACTCGAGCGAAACATTGTCCGCACGAGCTGACGCTCGAGCCGAGTGCAGCACCAAGCATTCCGGTTGGCGATTCGCGGGTTCTTGGAAATAGTGGATGGCTCGCGTTTGAACGTGTCCGCCGTGCGCGCTACGAGCCCCTTGCGTGCACGAACTAGCCATCACAGAGAGCGTCGTCGCCGGAGTCTCCGAGCGTGTCGGGCGATCGCGGGTCCTTCGGGTCGTACTGGAGATCGGCGCCCTGTCGGCCGTCATGCCCGACTCGATTCGCTTCTGCTTCGACGTATGCAGCAAGGGCACGCAGCTCGAGGGCGCTTCGCTCGAGATTCTCGAGATCCCGTGCCGCGGAAGGTGCAGGGCCTGCCGGCGTGACGTGGAGATGCGTGGCGCAGTCCTCTTGTGCGAATGCGGGGAAACTGACGTCGACATCGTGAGTGGGCGGGAGCTCAGGGTCCTACGAGTGGAGGTGGCGTGATGTGCACCACATGCGGTTGCGCTGGCGGGGGGGTCGAGGGTATGGCGACCAAAGGCACGAGCGGGGCGCATGTCCACGAGGGACATGGCCACGACCACGGGCATGGCCACGATCACGGGCATACGCACGAAAGACACGATCGAGCGCACGCGCACGGAGGCCGTCCCATAGACGTCGCGACCCGGACGCTGCTTCTCGAGCAGGACATCCTGTCGAAGAACAAAGGCTGGGCGGAGCGAAACCGAGGCTGGCTCGAAGGACGCCAGATCACGAGCCTGAATCTGATGAGCTCGCCCGGCGCTGGAAAGACGACGCTGCTCACGCGCATGATCGAGGACCTCCAGGGGGACCTCTCGATATCCGTGGTGGAGGGTGACCAGGAGACGTCGCGCGACGCGGATCGCATTCGCGCCACGGGTTGCCGCGCCGTTCAGATCAACACGGGTACCGGTTGCCACCTCGACGCACGGATGGTCTCGGGTGCCTTGCGGGCGTTGGACCCGGCGACTCGCTCGCTGCTCGTCATCGAGAACGTCGGCAACCTCGTCTGTCCGGCGCTCTTCGACCTCGGCGAGAGCGTCAAGGTGGTGGTCATGTCGATCACCGAGGGCGAGGACAAGCCGCTCAAGTATCCGCACATGTTCAGGGCGGCTGGGGTGCTCGTCCTGACGAAGCTGGATCTGCTCCCGTACGTCGGTTTCGACCGTGACGCGTGCATCCAGCACGCGCTCGAGGTGAACCCCCGCCTCCGGATCTTTCAGGTCTCGGCCGTGAAGGGGCTTGGCTTGGACGACTGGTACGCATGGCTGAAGGAGGAGATCGCGCGGTAGGTCGACCAGGTTGGCCTGCGGCGATGTCGTGGGGCGTTGTGATTCCGGGATGCTCTCGATGGTCGTCGGACGACGACGAGGAGGTGGCCGTGGCCCAGGACAAGAAGCAGAAACCGCTCGTGCACGTGCTCTGGATCAACGCAGGGCTCAGCTGTGACGGCGACTCGGTGTCGCTGACCGCCGCCACGCAACCTGCGATCGAGGAGATTGCACTCGGAGCGCTGCCGGGGCTGCCGGAGGTGGCGATCCACTGGCCGCTCATCGACTACCAGGTTGGCGACGAGTTCATGGAGTGGTTCTGGAAGGCCGACCGCGGTGAGCTCGATCCGTTCGTGCTGATCGTCGAGGGGTCGATCCCCAACGAGGCCATCAAGGAGGAAGGGTACTGGGCCGGCTTCGGCAACGACCCGGCGACAGGTCAGCCCATGAAAACCTCCGACTGGGTGGAGCGGCTGGCGTCGAAGGCCTGGGCCATCGTCGCGACGGGCACGTGCGCTTCTTACGGCGGTATTCACGCGATGAGCGGCAACCCCACGGGCGCGATGGGGGTGCCGGATCTGCTGGGGTGGAAGTTCAGGACCAAGGCGGGGGTCCCGATCGTGTGCGTGCCCGGTTGTCCCGTGCAGCCCGACAACATGTCCGAGACGCTGCTCTATCTCCTGTACCAGGCGATGGGCTCGGCCCCGATGATTCCTCTCGACGACGAGCTTCGACCGACGTGGCTGTTCGGCCAGACGGTCCACGAGGGGTGCGACCGCGGGGGCTACTACGAGCAGGGCGATTTCACCGCGCAGTACGGCGAGCACCCGTGCCTCGTGAAGCTCGGATGCTGGGGACCCGTCGTGAAGTGCAACGTGACCAAGCGCGGGTGGATGAACGGCATCGGCGGGTGCCCGAACGTGGGTGGTATCTGCATCGGCTGCACCATGCCCGGGTTTCCCGATCGGTTCATGCCCTTCATGGATGCGCCGCCAGGTAGCAAGGTGTCGACGCAGGCGAGCGGCGTCTACGGGAAGGTCATCCGCGCGCTTCGCAGCTTCACCCTCCACACGATGGAGACGGAGCCCAAGTGGCGCCAGCAGGGGCGTGCCCTGACGACGGGGTATCGGCCTCGCTGGTGACGAAGCGCCGGTGACTGTTCAACTCTGCGTGATCGAAGACAAGGAGAGCTCCACATGGAAGTCGTGACGCCCAGCAAGACCACGAAGCTAGTCGAGATGAACTGGGACCCCATCACGCGGATAGTCGGGAGCCTCGGGATCTATACGAAGATGGATTTCGAAAATCGCAGAGTTGCAGAGTGCAAGAGTACGTCGTCCATCTTCCGCGGGTACAGCGTCTTCATGCAGGGCAAGGATCCGCGCGACGCGCACTTCATCACCAGCCGCATCTGCGGTATCTGCGGGGACAACCACGCGACGTGCTCCTGCTACGCGCAGCAGATGGCATACGGCGTCAAGCCGCCCCACCTCGCCGAGTGGATCGTCAACCTGGGCGAAGCCGCCGAGTACATGTTCGACCACAACCTGTTCCAGGAGAACCTGGTCGCGGTCGACTTCTGCGAGCGGATGGTGCGTGAGACCAACCCCGGGGTCTGGGAGCTGGCGACGAGGACGAAGGCGCCCAACGCCGAGGCGCACGGCTACCGGACGATCGCGGACATCATGCGCTCTGTGAACCCGATCCAGGGCGAGTTCTACCGCGAAGCTCTCCAGGTGAGCCGGCTGACGCGCGAGATGTTCTGTCTGATGGAAGGCCGCCACGTCCACCCATCGACCCTCTACCCGGGAGGCGTCGGAACGGTCGCCACGGTCCAGCTCTTCACCGATTACCTGACCCGTCTCATGCGCTACGTGGAGTTCCTCAAGCGCTCGGTTCCCCTCCACGACGACCTCTTCGACTTCTTCTACACGGCGTTGCCGGGCTACGAGGAGGTCGGGCGGCGGCGGATCCTCCTCGGGTGCTGGGGCTCGTTCCAGGACCCGGACTTCTGCAACTTCCAGTACCGCGACATGTCGTCGTGGGGTCGGAAGATGTTCGTCACTCCGGGGGTCGTCGTGGACGGCAAGCTCGTCACCACGGATCTCGTCGAGATAAACCTCGGGATGCGAATCCTCCTCGGTAGCTCCTATTACGACGATTGGGAGAACCAGGAGATGTTCGTGAAGAAGGACCCGCTCGGCAATCCGGTCGACAGGCGGCACCCGTGGAACCAGCACACGATACCCGTCCCGCAGAAGCGAAACTTCGACGAGAAGTACACCTGGGTCATGTCGCCGCGCTGGTTCGACGGCAAGGACCATCTCGCGCTCGACACGGGTGGGGGCCCGCTCGCCCGCCTGTGGTCGACGGCTCTCGCCGGGCTCGTGGACATCGGCGGCTACGTGAAGTCGACGGGGAACAGCGTCATCTTCAACCTCCCCAAGACGGCGCTCAAGCCTCCCGTCACGCTCGAGTGGAAGGTTCCGAAGTGGTCCAATACGCTCGAGCGCGACCGCGCGCGGTCCTACTTTCAGGCCTATGCCGCGGCTGCGGCGCTGTACTTCTGCGAGCGGGCGCTCGAGGAAGTGCGCGCGGGCCGGACGCAGACGTGGGAGCCCTTCAAGGTGCCCGACGAGGCGATCGGCTGCGGGTTCACCGAGGCCGTCCGCGGCGTGCTCTCTCACCACATGGTGATTCGCAAGGGCAAGATCGCGAACTACCACCCTTACCCGCCGACCCCCTGGAACGCGAGCCCGCGCGACGTCTACGGGACTCCCGGACCCTACGAGGACGCGGTCCAGGGCCAGCCAATCTTCGAGGAGAATCCGCCCGACAAGTTCAAGGGCATCGACGTGATGCGCACCGTCCGAAGCTTCGACCCGTGCCTGCCCTGCGGCGTGCACATGTACGTGGGCGACGGGCGCGTGATCGAGACGGTCCACACCGCGACGCTCGGCAAGCCATGAGCGGCGCGGATGCAGAGGCGCTGAAGGACACCGGCGACCGGATCGAGCAGCTTCTCGTCGACCTGCGGTCGATGGTGGGGCCGCCGGCGATGCGCTCGGTGGAGGAGCTCGTCGGTCGCCTGGTGGACCTCTACGGGGCAGGCCTCGAGCGCATCGTCGCGAAGCTCGGCAAGGAGGATGTCGCCAGGCTCCTCGACGACGGGCTCGTGCATAGCCTGCTGGTCCTGCACGACCTGCATCCGCTGGACGTGAGGGCACGCGTCGAGCGCGCCCTCGACTCGGCGCGTCCCTACCTGGGCTCCCACGCCGGAGGGGTGACGCTGCTCGGCGCAGAGGCTGGTGTCGTGCGCATTCGCCTCGAAGGTAGCTGCGACGGCTGCTCCTCGTCCGCCGCTACCGTGAAGCTCACGCTCGAGCGCGCGATTCTCGAGTCCGTGCCCGACGTGACTCGCGTCGAGGTCGAGGGGGCGGTGGACACCGTTCCGGCGCCCGAGGCCAGCCTGATCCAGCTGAGGCGGCCGACATCCGCACCGAGCGTCCCATGACGAGCGCTTCGCGTACGTTTGGACCGACTCCCCTGGGAGCGCTCCGGCGCTTCGCGAAGCGGGGGCCGCGCGCGCATCCGCCGAGCGTTTGCGAAATCTGCGCGACGCCGATACGCGAGCCCCACCCCCACGTCGTGAATCTCGAGGACAAGCGGGTCCTCTGCGTATGCGCGGCGTGCCACATGCTCTTCTCGGATGACGGAAGAGGCCGCTACCGCGCCGTCCCCGACCGGCGTCTCTACGCGAACGCGAGCCGGGCTCGCTGGGGGGCGCTGGGCGTCCCCGTCAGCATGGCCTTCGTCTTCCACGAGTCCAAGGCGGACCGCCTGGTTGCCTTCTATCCGAGCCCGGCCGGCGCCGTCGAGTCGGTCGCCGGGCTCGAGTGGCGTGAGCTACTGGACCTCTGCCCTGCGTTTCGTGAGATGAGGTCGGACGTCGAAGCTTTGCTCGTGCGCGAGACCGAGGGCCGCGGTGTCGACTGCTTTCTCGTGCCTGTCGTCGTCTGCTACGAGCTCGTCGCGAAGATCAGGCAGACCTGGCGTGGGTTCGACGGAGGGGAAGCCGCCCGGACCGAGCTCGACGCCTTCTTCGCGGACCTCCTGGAGAAGAGCTCACTTGCCTTCGCGCCCGACGAGGTGGCGAAATGAGCCTCTCCTTCCGCGTGACCGGCGGAGAGCACGAGCCGCACGCGGCCGTGCCGATGCTCGTCTTCGAGCTCGAGATCGACGGCCTCCAGGAGTTCCACCACATCGCGCTGACCGCCCAGATCCGCATCGAGGCGCAGCGGCGCGAGCACTCCGCCAACGAGGCCGCCAACCTGGAGGAGCTCTTCGGGAAGGTCGAGCGTTGGGGGGACACGTTGCGACCGCTCCTCTGGGGCCACGCATCCGTGCTGCTCACCCAGCTCGACGCCAATGGGCGCACGAGGCTGCCCGTCCCGTGCACGTACGACTTCGAGGTTGCCTCCGTGAAGTACCTCCACTCGCTCGAGGACGGCGACATCCCACTCGTCTTCCTGTTCACGGGGACCGTGTTCGAACGAGCGGAGACGGGGCTTCGGATCCAGCGCATCGCGTGGGACCGGGAGGCGGGCTTCCGTCTTCCCGTGCGGTCCTGGCGAAGGATGATGGACCACCACTACCCCGGCGGCGGGTGGCTCCGTCTCCAGAAGGAGACGCTCGACGCGCTCCTCCGCTTCAAAGCAAGCCGCGCGCTGCCGACATGGGACGGCGTCGTCGAAGCGTTGCTCGCACGGGAGGGCCTTTGATGTTCGAACGCGCGAGAGAGGTCGCCGACGCCGTGCTCTACGAGGGGTACGCGCTCTATCCGTACCGTGCGTCGTCCGCGAAGAACCGCGTGCGGTGGCAGTTCGGCGTCCTCGCGCCGCGGGAGTGGAGCCTCGCGGGCGGCTGCGAGCAGTGGTCGAACCAGACCGAGTGCCTCGTCGAGGCCGGCTCCGAGTTCGAGCTCGCGGGCAAGCTCCGCTTCTTGCACGTCGTGCGGCGCCGCGTCGAGGAGCGCGTGGGCGAGCCTTTGAGGTTCCGGGAGGCATCTTCGCTCGAGGTCGATGGCAAGCCCTGGATCCCCTGGGAGGAGGGGGCGGCACGGGAGGTCGACTTCAGCGCGACCCTCGGGGTGGCCCACCACGCGCCCGCCGGGGTAGCGTTCGCGATTCCGTCCGAGCGGACGATGGAACCCATTCGATCGGCGAAAGGCGCGACGGTGGGCCGCTCCGTGCGCGAGGCCTCGCCGCTCGCCGGCATCGTGCGCGTCTCGGCGGAGGCCGTGGGCGAGGGGCTCTTCCAGCTCCGGATCGTCGTGGAGAACGTCACCGACTGGCACGTGGACGACGCCCCGCGGGCCGCGGTGCTCGGGGCCTGCCTCCTGGGCACGCACTCGCTGCTCGCGGTGCGCGGCGGCACCTTCGTGTCGATGGTCGACCCGGCGGCCAAGGCCAAGGAGGCCGCCCGGCGCTGCAAGAACAAGGGGACGTGGCCCGTGCTCGTCGGCGCCGTGGAAGCGCGCGACGAGATGCTGTCCGCGCCCATCATCCTCTACGACTACCCGGAGGTCGCGCCCGAGAGCCCGGGCGAGCTCTTCGACTCCCTCGAGATCGACGAGATTCTCACGCTGCGCACGCTGACGCTCACGGATCTCGAGAAGGCTGAAGCGCGCGCGACGGACGCGCGCGCCGGCGCCATCATCGACCGGGCGGAGGCGATGTCGTCGGACACGCTCGAGCGACTCCACGGAACCTGGCGGAGCTCGGGGCTCCGTGGCGACGGCCAGCCGCGGGGCGGCGGCAAGGTCACGATCCAGGGCGTGGAGGTGAAGAAGGGCAGCCGTGTTCGTATCCTCCCCGCCGCGCGGCGGGCGGACGCCCAGGACATGTTCAACGAGGACCGCGCGGCCGTCGTGCAGGACGTCCTGTGCGACGCCGAGGGCAACCACCACGTCGCCGTCACAATGGAGGGGGACCCGGCGGCAGAGCTCTACCAGTGGAAGGGCCGTTATCTGTATTACGCGCCGGACGAAGTCTTTCCGATAGGGGATGAGCGATGAGCGCGGGCGAGGAGCACGATGTGCTCGTGGCGGGCCTCGGCAACGTGCTTCTTGCGGACGACGGCTTCGGCGTCGAGGTCGCGCGGAGGCTCGCGGCAGAGGCGCTTCCGGCGGGCGTTCGCGTGACCGACTTCGGCATCCGCGGCGCGCACCTGGCCTACGAGCTCACCGGAGGCTACCGCGGCGCGATCCTCGTCGATGCGATGTCCCGCGGGCAGGCCCCGGGCACGATCTACGTGTTCGAGCCGGACATGGAGACGGACCTCGACGCTCCGGCGATGGACGCCCACGGCCTCGACCCGGGCTCGGTGCTGCGCATGCTGCACCGGCTGGGCGGGGATGGGCCGGTCAAGCTGCTCGTCGTCGGCTGCGAGCCAGCCGAGATACTGGAGCGCGTCGGGTTGAGCGCGCCCGTGGCCCATGCGGTGGAGGAGGCATTACGCCTCGTGAAGAGGACGCTCGAGACGGAGTTTCGTGAGGATAAATCGTAGCTCTGGATTGGAGGACTAGCCATGATTCGGAAAGCGGTATTCACGGCTCTCATGATGGGCGCAGCGTACGTGGTCCTGTCCTCGGTTCCGGAGTTCGCCCGGTACCTCAAGATACGGCGGATGTGAGCGGCGCGCCCCGCGAGGGGCCTGTCCGCGAGGTTAGTGAGTCGATTGGGGCGAGGGCAGGGTCATCCAGAAATGGCACCCTCTCTCGCCCTTCGACTCGCCGCCGAGCGTCCCGCCTTCGGCTTCGAGCGCGCGACGGGCTATCGCCAGACCGAGCCCCGTGCCGGGCTTGTCGGAGCCGCCGCGCTCGAACGGGTCGAAGATCGTCTTGAGCTCCTCCTCGGGAATGCCGGGACAGTTATCGCGAACGTGGACGACCACGCCGTCGGGGCCAAGGTCGGCCTCGACGACGACTCGTCCCTCGTCCGTGTACTTGACCGCGTTCTCGAGCAGATTGAAGAGGGCCGACGAGGTCAGCTGCGGGTCCACGTGAACCCGCGCATCTTGCGGGATGCGAACCTCGAGCGAGAGCCCCTTCTTGCGGGCTGCGTCCTCTGCGACGAGCAGGGGCTGCTCGGCGACCTCCGCGAGGCTGACGTCGATGGCGTGCGCCTCGACCTTTCCTGCGTCGAGGCGCTCGGACTCGAGGACGCGATCGATCAGCGCCGACATGCGGCCGAGCGCCTTCTCGAGGACGAGGAGCTGGCGCGGCGGCGGCGAGTCGCCGAAGGAGCGGCCCAGCTGCGTCGCGGCCAGCACAGCGGTCGAGAGGGGATTGCGCAGCTCGTGGGTCACGAAGCCGATGTGCTCGGCCTCCCTCTGGCGGGCCTCGTAATCGCGCGACTCGACATAGCTCTTCACGGAGACCGAGATCGCGCGCTCGATCAGATCGGCGAGTCGAGCCGCCTGCCTCCCGTCAGCGACCATGAGGTGCTCTTCCTCGGCGATCTGGAAGAGGACGCGCCGCAGGATGATGAACTCGTTCACGAGCTCGTCGATGTCGAAGCCGAGCCGGACCCGGGTGACCGCGTGCTCGCGCGCGACGTCGACCCAGGCGGCCTCGCCCGTGGACTCCGAGCCATCCGGACCGCGCAGCGCCTCCACGAGGCCGCGGAGGTAGTCCGGCATCGCGTCCCGTAAGTCCGTTGGGCTCGCGTTTCCCGCGATCCGCTCGAGCACCGTGGTGAGCCAGCGCCTCTCGATTTCGCCCCGGTTCTTGTCGATGACGGCGGCGAGGCTGGCCCGCTCGGTTGCGTCGCGGTCCTGGGTGGCGCTCATCCCGGGTCCACGAGCATGAGTCGTGCCCGAGCGGCTCCTGATGCGCTAGAGCATGACTTCACTCAGCAAGCGGTTAAGCTCACCCCATGCGCTTCGCCGCAGCCGTGAGTCGGGAGGAGGGCGTGTACATCGCACACTGCCTCGAGGTGGACATTGCCGGGGAAGGCCCGACGGAAGACGAAGCGGTCGAGTGCCTGCGGCGCGAGCTCGAGCTCTATCTCAAGGCGGCACCCGCCGTCGGCCCGCCCGCGAGCACCCCGCGCATCGGCCCGGTCGAGGTGGTGGTCACGGAGAGCGTGTCCGGTTCGCCATCGCAGAGGTGACGGGCCCGCCGCCGCGCGCATCGCGGTGCGTTCCACTACACTGGGCACCCGGACACGATGAGGCTCTTTGCCGTCAGCGATTTGCACGTGGGTTACCGCGAGAACCGCGACCTGGTCGCCGCGATCCCGAGCGCCGAGGACGACTGGCTCATCCTCGGCGGCGACATCGGCGAGCGAATCTCCGACCTCGAGCTCGTCCTCTCCCTGACGGTGCCGCGCTTCGCCCGCGTCGCATGGGTCCCCGGCAACCACGATCTGTGGACGCGCTCGGGAGACGGCGAAGAGGGCCTCCGCGGCGAGGCCAAGTACCGGCGGCTCGTCGAGGTGTGCCGTGAGCACGGCGTCCTCACGCCCGAGGACCCGTACGCCCTGTTGCCGGGCGGTGGCCCTCCGACCGTCCTCGTCCCGATGTTTCTTCTCTACGACTACTCGTTCCGTCCGCCGGACGTGAGCCGCGAAGATGCGCTCGCCTGGGCTCGCGAGGAGGGCGTGCGGTGCGCCGACGAAGGGCTCCTCGACTTCGAGCCCCACGCCTCGCGCGACGCCTGGTGCGCGAGCCGGCTCGCGTGGACCGAGCGGAGGCTCGCGGAGCTCCCCGAGGGGACGAGCACCGTCCTCGTGAACCACTTTCCGCTCCGGCGCGCGCACGCGCGACCGCCCCTCGTCCCGCGGTTCAGCCTGTGGTGCGGCACCGAGCGGACGGACGACTGGCACCTCCGGTACCGCGCACGCGCGGTGGTCTACGGACACCTGCACATCGCGCGCACGCACGTGGACGACGGCGTCGTGTTCGAGGAGGTCTCTCTCGGCTACCCCTACCAGCGCCCGATGCGAAGGGCGCGCGGGCTCCTGCGGGAGATCCTGCCGGGCGCGTGGAGCGACGGCTGACGGGCTAGGCGGATCCGAGCCTGCGCATCAGCGTCGTGCCCATCCGGCTCAGCGCCGCGCGGACGATGCTGGCCGCGTCGCTGGCGTCCACCTGGAGCGAGCGCATCAGCTCTCCGCGCGTCTCGTCGACGAGGCGGTCGCGTGCGCTCGAGATCCATCGGGCGGCGGTCGCGCGATGCACGTTGAACACCGCGCCGATCTGGTCGACGTTCTTCCGGTCGGCGAAAGCGTAGCGGAGCAGGAGGCGCTCGCGCGGAGACAGCCTGGTCATCGCGAGCGTGAACGCTTGCTCGAACTCCTCCCGGCACGCCTGCTTCAGGTAGGAGGCCTCCACGTCGGCGCTCGTGTCGAGGACGGCGTCGAAGAAGCCGTCCTCGGTCGGCCTCTCGCGCGCCTCGCGCGTGGCGATGTTGATGAGCAGGTGGAGCACGGCCGCGCGGAGCCAGCCTCGGAGATCACCCTGGCCGCCATAGCCTGCCAAGGACGGTGGATCGTGGAGGTAGAGCTTCTGCCGCAGCCGCTGCTGGACGTCCTCGAGCGTCACGGGCAGCGCGTCGAACCGGCGCACGGCGGCGTCCACCTCGCCGAAGTACGCCGCCTCGAAGTGGGCGATCGCGGCCGGGTCCCTGTGGACGCAGGCCCAGGCAAGCCAGAGCTCCTCCACCCGCATCGCCGCCAGCGATTCCCGGACGGTCGAAGCGTCCAGGCGCTCGGCGGCTCCCCTCGAGGGCAGCTTGCTCGCGAGCTGCGGGAGGAAGTCCGAGTCGACCTGGGCGCCGATTCCCGGCCACGCTGCCCGGGCGCCGGCGACGCGGGCCTGGATCTCTCTGCCCAGCAGCGCGCGCAGATCCGGCGAGAGGTCGCCGGGTGCGCCCTGGGGAGGGGTGGCTTCGAGGTGGCTCGGACCGGAGGACACGGGAGCGAAGTCTGACAGCCGGCCGCTACAGGCGCAACGTGGCCGGCCACGGCGGCGGGTGCCCTCTCTCCCCGGGCGCCGGGGCGGGGTATGCTGGCAGAGGAGCTCCGCGTGGCCTGCCTCGACGAGAACACAATCGTGGCCTTCTTCGAGTCCCGGCTCGATGCGGCGGAGGCGCTGCGCGTCGAGGATCACCTCGGGTCCTGCGAGAGCTGCCGCGCGCTCCTCTCGGCGTACGCCGAGATGGCCCGCCCCGCGCAGCGGACGCCCGAGACGCAGCTCTCGGCGACGGAGGCCGCCCCCGCGCCGGCCGCGGAGCCGAAGGACGACCGCGCCGAGCTCGGTCGGCGCATCGCGCAGGCGCAGGCCGCGAAGCGCGTGGGCACCGTGCTGTCGGGTCGGTGGAAGCTCGACCGCCTCATCGGCATCGGCGGGATGGCGCAGGTCTACGCGGCGACCCACCGCAACGGCCGCGCCTGCGCGGTCAAGGTGATGCGCCCCGAGCTCGCGGTCGAGCCGCTCTTCGTGGAGAGGTTTCTCCGCGAAGGGTACGTGGCGAACAAGGTCGAGCACCCGGGGGCGGTCGCGATCCTCGACGATGACGTGGCGCCCGACGGCGCCCCCTTCCTCGTGATGGAGCTCCTGCGCGGTCGCACCCTGCGGGAGCGCCTCGAGGGGCAGGGCCCGCTGCCGCTCGGCGTCGCGCTCCGCCTCACGGAGGACGTGCTCGACGTGCTCGCCGCCGCCCACGCGCACGGGATCATCCACCGCGACATCAAGCCCGACAACCTGTTCGAGACGGACGCGGGGACCGTCAAGGTCCTGGACTTCGGCATCGCGCGCCTGCGCGAGCGCGTGGGCGGGCCGCCGGACACGCAGTCCGGGATGACCATGGGGACGGTCGGGTACATGGCCCCGGAGCAGGCGCGGGGAGTCGCCGGCGGGGTCGACATGCGCTCCGACGTCTGGGCGGTGGGGGCGACGCTCTTCACGCTGCTGACCGGCCGGCTCCTCCACGGCGCCTCGAGCACGAACGAGGCCCTGCTCCTCGCGATGACGGCGCCCATCGCGCCCATGCACACGCTCGCGCCCTTGCCGCCCGACGTCTGCGCGCTGCTCGACAAGGCCCTGGCCTTCGACAAGGCGGCGCGCTTCGAGAGCTGCATCGCCATGCAGGAGGCGGTGCGGAGCGTGCGAAGAGCGCTGGGAGGCTCGCTCTCGCTCGAGCGGACCGCCGCGAGCTCGGGGCCCGTGGCGCACGCCGACACCGTGCTCGCGCCGGGGCAGACGCTGCTCGGCGTGTCGACGCCGGGCACCTCCCCCATGCTCGAGGCTCCGGCGGCCGCGATGGCAGGACCCTCCGCGTCGGCGACGGGGGCGCGTGGCGCGCGGAGCTGGGCGCGTATCGGCGTGTGGGCCGCTGCAGCCGTGATCCTCCTCGGCGGCGCCGTGGTCGCCCAGCTGGTGCGGACGCAAGGGGAGGCCTCCGGCGTGCCGCAGGCCGCGGTCGACCTGCCGGCCGCGCCCACGGGAACGACGAACGGATGGATCGCGGTGCCGCTGCCCGCCGAGCTCGCCGACACCGCTTCCTCCGCGCGACCGGCCGCGAGCGAGCCCTCAGCCTCGCGAGACGGCGCCTCGCGGCGGAGCCCCGTCGTCGCCAGGCCGCGCAAGCCGGAGTCCGCCCCGTACCCACCTCCCCCTCCGTTCACCCCACCCCCGGCGGCGGCTCCGCCGGGGCTGGATCCCCTGGGTCCGCGACGTTGAACTTGAGCGGTCGCCGCTGAGATTTCAGAGGGAGATCGGGAGAAATCCTTCTGCTCGGGGCTCCCGATCTCCCGATCCCCCTTGAAATCAAACGACCGTCGTTCCCGTGGTCGTGGAAACGGCCGTGGTTGTGAAGCGGGCGGTCGCTAACCACAGCGGCCCAGCTCGTTCATCGAAAGGCCCGTCCTGTCGAGTGAGAGGCCCGTCCTGAAGGGTCGAAGGCAGGTTCTGTCGAGTGAAAGACCCGCTCTGTCGAGTGAAAAGGCCATTCTTTCGAGTGAGAGGGCCGTTCTGTCGAGTGAAAGGACCGTTCTGAAGAGTGAAAGGACCGTTCTGTCGAGTGAAAGGACCGTTCTGTCGAGTGAAAGGGCCGTTCTGTCGAGTGAAAGGGCCGTTCTGTCGAGTGAAAGGACCGTTCTGTCGAGTGAAAGGACCGTTCTGAAGAGTGAATGGACCGTTCTGAAGAGTGAATGCCAG